>Ga0222713_10000295_pt1 | contig 55770 bp, 47 predicted proteins | sample C33_649DmetaG_FD_165061 | JGI IMG/M metagenome (GOLD analysis project Ga0222713, IMG submission 165061) | Estuarine water microbial communities from San Francisco Bay, California, United States - C33_649D | ecosystem: Environmental > Aquatic > Marine > Unclassified | place: USA: California...
ACCCCGGCGTGACCAACGTCTTCTGCGCCTACGCCCAGAAGCACCTCTTCGACACGATCGAGACGATCGACATCATGGACGCCAACGCCGGCGACCACGGCTACAAGTTCGCCACGAACTTCAACCCGGAGATCAACATCCGCGAGATCACCCAACGCGGCCGCTTCTGGGAGAAAGGCGAATGGAAGGAGACCGACCCCCTCTCCGTGAAGTGGGTGTACGACTACCCCGTCGTCGGCCCGAAGGACAGCTACCTGCTCTACCACGAGGAACTCGAATCCCTCGCGATCAACATCAAGGGCCTGAAGCGCATCCGCTTCTTCATGACCTTCTCCGAGAACTACCTCACGCACCTGCGCGTGCTCGAGAACGTCGGCATGACCCGCATCGACCCGGTCGACTTCCAGGGCCACCAGATCGTCCCGATCCAGTTCCTGAAGGCGCTCCTCCCCGACCCGGCCTCGCTCGGCCCGCGCACGAAGGGCAAGACCTGCATCGGCTGCGAGATCACGGGCGTCAAGGACGGCAAGCCCCGCAAGGTCTTCATCTACAACGTCTGCGACCACCAGGAATGCTACGCCGAGGTGAAGTCCCAGGCGATCAGCTACACGACCGGCGTCCCGGCCGCCATCGGCGGGGCGATGCTCGCCGGCGGCCAGTGGCTCAAGCCCGGCGTCTGGAACATGGAAGAGATGAACCCGGACCCGTTCATGGACGAGCTCAACAAGCGTGGCCTGCCCTGGCACGTGAAGGAACTCCCGGTCGCCTGAACGACCGCCACGTAAGCCCGCTGCCAAGCGGGCTTTTCGTTTGCGCCGCCCCCCGACCCTACCAACTTCAACGCCGTGTCCGACGCCCTCACCGAAGCCTTCCGGAAAGTCGACCTGAGCCAGGTCCCGAGCCCTTGCCACGTCCTCCATCGAGGCCTGCTGGAACAGAACCTCCGCATCCTGCGCTCCGTGATGGACCGCTCGGGCGCCAAGGTCCTCCTCGCGCTCAAGGGCTTCGCGCAGTTCAGCGAGGCGAAGCTGATCGCGAAGTACCTCGCGGGCACGACTGCCAGCGGCATCAACGAGGCGCTCCTCGGTCGCGAAGAATTCGGCGGCGAAGTCCACGCCTACTCGCCGGCCTTCAAGGACGAGGAGTTCGCCCATCTCCTCCGCGTCGCCGACCATATCTCGTTCAACTCGCCCACGCAGTGGCAGCGCCACCAAGCCGCCGCGCTGGCCGCTGGCCGTAAGATCTCCTTCGGCCTGCGCGTCAACCCGGAGCACGCCGAGGTCGACGTCGAGCTGTACAACCCCTGCGCCGCCGGCTCCCGCCTCGGCACCCTCCGCTCGGAGATCAAGTCGGCCGACGACCTCGCCGGCCTCGAGGGTCTCCACTTCCACACGATGTGCCAGCAGGGCTCCGACGTCCTGGAACGGACGGTCGCGGCGTTCGAGGCGAAGTTCGGCGAATTCATCCCGCAGCTGAAGTGGGTCAACTTCGGCGGCGGACACCACATCACCCGCGAGGGCTACGACCTCGAGCGCCTGATCCGGATCATCACGGGCTTCCGCCAGCGCTGGGGCCAGCATATCCAGGTCTACCTCGAACCCGGCGAAGCCATCGGCATCGGCACCGGCGTCCTGGTGGGCACGGTCCTCGACCTCGTCCACAACGGCGTCGACATCGCCATCATCGACATCTCGGCGACCAACCACATGCCGGACACGTTGGAGATGCCTTACCGCGCCGACATCATGGACGCCGACCTGCCGGGCAAGCTGCCGCACACCTACCGCCTCGGCAGCGTGACCTGCCTCGCCGGCGACGTCATCGGCGACTACTCCTTCGCCGCGCCGCTCCGGATCGGCCAGCGCCTGGTGTTCATGGACATGTCGCACTACACCTTCGTGAAGAACACCACCTTCAACGGGGTGCCTCTGCCGGCGATCGCCAGCTTCGATCCGGCGGCCGGTCAGGTCCAGGTCGTCCGACGCTTCGGCTACGCCGATTACAAGAACCGCCTGTCCTGAGCGGGGCTAGGTCTTGACCCCCGGAAGGGCTCGGGCAAGATGGTCGTCAACCGACCACATGAAGCCTCGCGAAATCATCATCCTCCTCCTGGCCGCCGCCTTCGGCGCCATCGCCATCGTCACGTGGAACGGCGAGGAAGAGGCCAAGCAGCAGACCGCCAAGGCGCTCGCCGACCTGAGCAAGACCAAGGAAGACGCCGCCAAGGCCGCCGCCGAGCACAAGGCTGCCCAGGAAAAAGCCGCCCAGGAACTCGCCAAGTCCAAGGCCGACGCCGAAGCCGCCAGCAAGCAGGCCGCCGATGCCCTCGCGAAGGCGAAGTCCGACGCTGCCCAGACGGTCGCTGACCTGGCCAAGGCCAAGGAAGACGCCGCCAAAGCCGCCGTGAAGGCCGCCGAACTCGAAAAGTCCAAGAACGACGCCGCCGCCCGCGTCAACGAACTCAACGCCGAACTCGCCAAGCTCCGTGACGGCTCCGAACTGAAGGAAGCGATCGCCAGCCGCAAGAAGGCCGAAGCCGACCTCGAAGCCGCCTCCGCCGCCCTCCGCGAAGCGAACGCCAAACTGGCCGCCGCCCTCGCGCGCATCGCCGAACTGGAAGAAGAGAACCGCCGCCTCCGCGAGCAGCCGCGCGGGACGCCGAACACTTCGCCGAACTACCGCGTGCTCTGAGCGCCGGCCCAAACCGACCGATCAGCCCGACCTGCCGGTCGGGCTTTTTCGTGCCTAGGCGAAGACGCGCCGGAGTCTGGCGAGCAAGGCCGGTCGTGACTTCGGTTTCAGGTCATGCTCCCAGAGCCTCAGGACCTGCCAGCCCGCGCGACGCAGCCGCCGCGTGTCACGACGGTCCCGTGCCCGGTTCCGCCGGAACTTCGCCCGCCAGAAGGCGGCGTGGCCCCGCGGGCGCGTCCCATGCCGCGGACAACCGTGCCAGAAGCAACCGTCGACGAACACCGCGAGGCGCCGGACAGGGAACACGAAGTCGGGCCTGACCTGGAAACGTTCGCCGCCGGCGGCGCGACCGCGGACGACCTGCTGCCGACGCCAGCCGGACCAGCCCGCGGCCCGCAGCAGCTTCGCCAAGGCCTGCTCGGTCGTCACGTTGCCGCGGCCGCGGACCTTGGCCATGAGGGCGCTGCGCTCGGCGCGCGTATAGATGTCCGCCATGTCATATCATGGATAGGAAAAAGCCCGGACCGCAAGGTCCGGGCTGGCCGGCGACGCCGCCAACGGAAGAGGGCCGGCTGCCCAGCCGGCCCTCGAAGCATATCCCTACCTGTCCCGGCCTCAGTAGTTGAACTGGAGCTGGAGGGCGACGCGTCGAGAACCGGAGATGACTTCCGGACGCGTGGTGCTGGTGTTGGAACGTTCGTCCGAGAGCGTATACTGGAGCTGCAGCTCGACTTCCTTGCGCCACTGCCATTCGAAGCCCAGGTCGAGCTCGTTGACGACCATCTTGGGCGCGTTGGTGGCGAACTTGCGGGCGCCGTCGAAGTAGTTCCAGCGGACGTAAGGGATCAGCTCGGACTGTTCGCCGTATTTGTGGCGATAGTTCACCAGGACGTAACCGCCGGTGAGGTGCTGCGTCGTGATCGCGGTGCGCGCGTCGTTCAGCTGAGGACCCTGACCCGTGGTCCATTCGGCCTCGATGCCCCAAGGCTGCGGGTACATGATGAAGGTGACCGCAGCGCGGCGGTCGACGAAGCCGTCGGAGAGGTCCCGGCGGTCGTTGGCGTTGATGTTGTTCTCGAGGGTCGTGAGGGAGACGCCTCCGAGGCCCGTGACGGTCGTGGCGGCGGTACCTACCTTGAAACGACCGGCAAAAGCACCGATGCCCGCTTCATACATCTGTCCGCTGGCGGCGACCCAAGGCTTGCTATAGCGCACGAGGCTGTGGACCTCGCCGTTGTTGTCAGCCTTGTTGAGGCCGGCGCCGCTGTAGAAACCGGCGGTGAACACGCCGTAGTCGCCGGATCCCTTGAAGCCGTCCTTGACGAGGCTCTTGAAGAGGGCGCGGTCCTCGGTATTGGCGTACATGTAGTAGATACCCTGGTCGCGTTCGCCCTCGACCGCCGAGTTCAGGGCTTCCGGACGTTCCATCGTCAGACGGTTCTGGGAGGACTGGAGGTTCACCCAGCCGTAGGGTACCTTCGAGACGCCGGCGCGGATGCGGTGCTCCTTGGTCTCGTCGAGGGAGATGTCCGCATAAAGGTCGCGGGTCTGGAAGCCGAAGTTGCGCGAGGAGCCCGAGTCGACGCTCGCCGCCGCATCCCACTGGGAGTAAAGATAGACGCGACCGATGTCGCCGGAGAGCTTGAAGCGGCCTCGGCGGATGATCAGGGACTGGTTAGGGTCGACCGAGCGGTCGGCGGGCAGGCCGCCGGTGAGATAGGCCGCGTCGTTGAGCTGCTCGGTGTGACGGAACTGGGTATAGCCGTCGATGGAAAGTTTCTCGTACCAGGCCGGCTCCTTGGGGCCGGAGCGGAGGTTGACGATGGCGGCCTGCTCGAGAGCCTGGGCGCGCTCTTCGGCGGTGATGATCCCCTTCTTGACCAGGAGGTCGAGGGCGGGATTCCGCTCGGCGGCGGAGGCGGTGAGTGCGCAACCGATGGAGGCGGCGGCAACGAGGAACTGCTTGATGCGGTGGTTCATGAGAAGGTGCGAATGCGACGGCATCCTCTCATGCGATTGTTACGGTTTCGTGGCTAACGGGGTAAGACCCCGCAACACCCCTATGGGTGACTTAGCCCAGAAAAGGGGCCAATCCGGCGAAAACATCCGCAAACACAGGCTTCCAGCCCAACTCCGAGCGGATCCGGCCCGTCGCCACGATCCGGCTGGGCTGCGTCCGGCCGCCTTTCGCCACTCGGGGACCCGCCGGCGCGCTCGGATCGAACACCGGAGCGGACTGACCGAGGCGTTCTGCGATCCAGCGGGCCAGCGCTTCCTTCGTCACGGGATGACCGTCACCGACATTGTAAACACGCGCTGCAGCCGGTCCGCCGACGAGCGCGGCGAGGATCGACGAAGCGGCGTCATCGCGATGAAGATAGTTGATGTAATGGTCGACGCGTCCGCCGATGACGTGGTCGCCGCGACGCAACTGGTCGACCATGTGATGACGGCCGGGACCGTAGAGTCCGCCGAAACGCAGCACGCGCGCCTTGGCGAAACCAGACGACAATACGGCCCGCTCGCCGCCGAGGATCGCATCCGCGGTCGGGGCGCCGCCGACCACGCTCTCTTCGTCGACGATGCGTCCGTCGTCCTGACGGTATACGCCGGTGGAACTGGTGAAGACGAAGGCCTGCGCGCCGACCGCGCGGGCCCAGGCGAGGGCGCGCTTCACGCCGACATCGTAAGCCAGCGCATAGGCTTCCGGTCCGCCGCCGCCGGTGCTCGCGGCGTAGACGACGGCGTCAAACTGCTTCGGCAACAAGGCCCACTCGCCCGCATAGAGATCGAAGGCTTCCGCCGCGATACCCTCTGCGCGCAGCTTGTCGCGTGAGGCCTCGGAACGGACGACCCCGAGGACATCGTGACCGGCCGCCTGCCCCTGCCGGGCGAATTCGGCGCCGACGTATCCGCAGCCTAGGATGGCGACCTTCATGAGCGGACTTCCTTCGGGAGATACGAGGCGACCCATTCCGCCGGCGTCGAACCGGACTTGGCGGACAGCAGTCCGTGGAGCTCGGCGGCGTCCGCGACCGCCTGCGCGCGCGGCTCAGGGCCTTCGACGCAGGCCTGCAGACGGGCGGCGAGCGCGGCGGGCTCGCACGCGCCTTGCAGGCATTCCGGCCAGGCCTGCCGCCTGAGGAGGATGTTCGCGATGCCGAGATGGTCCACGCGGCCGGCGATGAGATAACGGCCCATCACCCAGGTCAGCGGATTGGCCCGATAGACGACGGCGCCAGGGATACCAGCGAGAGCAACGGTGAGCGACATGGTGCCCGAGCTGACCAGCGCGGCGCAACCAGCCGCAGGACCTTCGGAGACGGGCCGCAGGTCGATGCCCTTCGCTTCCTCGCCATACTCGGCGAGCAGACGATAAAGTTCGGCGTGTACTTCGCCGCCGGTGTGCAGGACGAGCGCGCGACGCTTGGGATGGTTACGTCGGAAGAGCGCGAAGGCTTCGACCAAGGCCGGGAAGATCTTCCGGACGGGCTTAGGTCGGCTGCCCGGCAAAAGCAGGACGGGGCCGTCCGGATCGTGACGGAGTCCGGGGACATGCGACTTCTCCGCGAAGGGATGTCCGACGAAGCGCGCGTCGAGCTTGGTGTCGGCATAGCACGCGGGCTCGAACGGGAAGATGGTACCGACGCCGTCGAGGTCGCGGGCCATGGTGAAACGACGCTTAGGCTTCCAGGCCCAGAGCTGCGGGCTGACGTATTGGATCACCGCGGTCTCGCCGAAACCCGCCCGGGAAAGGCCGGCCTTCCGCAGCTCGTTCGCGAGCCGGAGATTAAGCCCGGGATAGTCGACGAGGACCACGACCTTGGGCTTCCATTGCTTGGTCCAAGTGACCATGCGGCCGAAGAGCCGGCGGTAGAACGGGTAAGCCGACAGGATCTCGACGATGCCCACGGCCGAGAAGGTCGTCATATCGAAGAGCAGCTGGGCGCCGGCGGCGCGGAGCTGCGGCCCGCCGAAGGCGGCGATGCGCAGGCCGGGACGGGCCGCAAGCAGGTCCGCGACGACCTTGGCGGCATGCTGGTCGCCGGAATGTTCGCCGGCCACGACAAGTACGTCGACCTCGCCCCCGCGGGGACGGTCGAAGCTCGCCGGGATGGCCGGGAACGCGCTCATTTGCGCGCCATGCCGGCGCGGATCTGTTCGGTGATCTGGATGGCGACCGCCAAGGCGGTCCGACCGAGTTCGCCGCTGACCTTCGGGCTCTTGCGATCGCGGACGCACGAGGTGAAGGAGGCGAGCTCGATGGCGAGGGGCTCGCCCTTCTCGATCGGGATCTCCTCCTTGGCGAAGCCGCCTTCGGCGGTCGGGTCGACGCGCACGGTGTGTCCCTTCTGCCCCATGAAGTCGATGGAGAGGTAGCCGCCGGTCTGGAAGACGCGGATCTCGCGGTTCTTCTTCAGCGAGACGCGGCTGGCGCTCAGATTGGCGACGCAGCCGTTCCGGAAGGCGATGCGGGCGTTGGCGATGTCCTCGGTCTTGGTCACGACGGACACGCCGACGGCGTCGATGCGCTCGACGGGGGAGTTGGCGAGCTGGAGGACGATGCCGATGTCATGGATCATCAGGTCCAGCACGACGCCGACCTCAGTGCCGCGCGGAGTGAAAGGCGCCAGACGCTCGGCGGTGATGTAACGGGCGTCGGTGACGGCCTGCTCGAGATAGGACATCACGGGATTGTAGTGCTCGATGTGCCCGACCTGGACGATACGGTCGGCCTTGGCGGCGGCATCGAGGATCTGGGCGGCCTCCTCGAGGGTGACGCAGATGGGCTTCTCGATGAGCAGGTGGACGCCCTTGGCGAGAAGCGGGAGCGCCACCGCGGCGTGATGGTTCGTCGGGACGACGACGCTGACGGCGTCGCAGTTCGCCGCCATCTCGTCGAGGGTGAGGAAGCGGCGGCAGTTATGCTTGGCGCAGATCTCGGCCGCCCGGGCGTCGTTCGGCTCGAAGATGCCGGCGAGCTCGGCGCCAGGCAGGGTCGAATAGATGCGGGCGTGGTGCTGGCCGAGCGAACCCGTGCCGGCCACCCCGCAGCGGATGCGCGTAGCGGTCATGGGCCGAGACTCCCTCGGCCGGCGGCATCCTTCAATCCGAAAACCCGCCGGCCTTGACCTCGAACCCGAGGGCGTCCTTCGCCCGCTTGACGCGGACGAGGCTGCCGTCGGGGATTTCGCCGGCGAGCATGGCCTTGGCGAGCGAAGTCTCGACCTCGCGCTGGAGGTAGCGTCGCAGGGGGCGCGCTCCGTAGACGGGGTCGAAACCCTTCTCGGCGATCAGGGCCAGGGCGGGCTTATCGAATTCAAGGCGGATGCGCTTGGTGGCGAGGCGGTCGTTGAGGCCGCGCAGCATGATGGCCGCGATGGCGGCGACCTGCTCGGGTCCGAGCGGACTGAAGAGCGCGATGTCGTCGATGCGGTTCAGGAACTCCGGGCGGAAGTGGGCGCGGAGGTCCGCCATGACGGATTCGCGGACGCTGTCCGTGAGACCGAAGCCGGCGTGCTCGGCGATATGCCGGCTGCCGATGTTCGAGGTCATGATGAAGATCGCGTTGCGGCAATCCACGGTGCGGCCCTGCGAATCGGTCAGGCGGCCGTCGTCCAGGACCTGGAGCAGGATATTGAAGACCTCGGGGTGCGCCTTCTCGACCTCGTCCAGGAGGACGACGGCGTAAGGGTGACGGCGGAGGGCCTCGGTGAGCTGGCCGCCTTCCTCGTGGCCGACGTAGCCGGGAGGCGCGCCGACGAGACGCGAGACGGCATGCTTCTCCATGTACTCGGACATATCGATGCGGATCATCGACTTCTCGCTGTCGAAGAGTTCGGTCGCGAGCGCCTTGGCGAGCTCGGTCTTGCCGACGCCGGTGGGGCCGAGGAAGAGGAACGAGCCGACGGGGCGGCGCGGGTCCTGGACGCCGGCGCGGGAGCGCTGGACGGCTTCGGCGACGACGCGCACGGCCTCGTCCTGGCCGACGACGCGGGCCTTGAGATTGTCCGGCAGACGCAGGATCTTCTGGCGCTCACCTTCGAGCAGTTTGCTCACGGGCACGCCGGTCCAGCGGGCCACGACCTCGGCGACCTCTTCGGGCGTGACGGTCTCGCGGAAGAGACCCGTGGCCGATTTCGCGGTGCCTTCGAGCTTGGCGACCTCCTTCTCGAGCTCAGGGATGCTGCCATAGCGGAGCTTGGCGACTTCCTCCAGCTTGCCGGCACGCTCGGCCTTGGCCATCGCGGCCTTGGCGTCCTCGAGCTGAGCCCGGGAAGACCGGACCTTGGTCACGGCCTCCTTGTCGGCGACCCAGCGGGCGCGGAAGGCGGTCTGCTCCTCGCGGGCGGCACCGAGTTCCTTGCGGAGCACGGCAAGACGGGCCTTGGAGGCTTCGTCCTTCTCGTTCTTCAAGGCGGATTCCTCGACCTCGAGCTGGAGCACGCGGCGGTTAAGGGCGTCGAGCTCCTGCGGGACGCTGTCGATCTCGGTGCGGATCTGGGCGCAGGCCTCGTCGATGAGGTCGATGGCCTTGTCGGGCAGGAAGCGCGCGGTGATGTAGCGGTCGGACAGCGTGGCCGCCTCGACGAGCGCGGCGTCCTCGATGCGCACGCCGTGGTGGACCTCGAAGCGTTCCTTGAGGCCGCGGAGGATCGAGACCGTATCGGGCACGCTGGGCGGATCGACCAGGACCTGCTGGAAGCGGCGTTCGAGCGCGGGATCCTTCTCCACGTGCTCGCGGAACTCCTTGAGCGTCGTGGCGCCGATGCAGTGGAGCTCGCCGCGGGCCAGCATGGGCTTGAGGAGATTGGCGGCGTCCATCGCGCCGTCGGCCTTGCCAGCCCCTACGAGCGTGTGCATCTCGTCGATGAAGAGCAGGATGCCCCCCTCGGCGGACTTCACCTCGTTGAGCACGGCCTTGAGGCGTTCTTCGAACTCGCCGCGATACTTCGCGCCGGCGATGAGCGAGCCCATGTCCAGGGAGAACACGGTCTTGTCGCGCAGGCTTTCCGGGACGTCGCCGTTGACGATGCGCTGGGCGAGGCCTTCGACGACGGCGGTCTTGCCGACGCCGGGTTCGCCGATGAGCACGGGGTTGTTCTTGGTGCGGCGGGAAAGGATGCGGATGACCCGGCGGATCTCCTCATCGCGGCCGATGACGGGATCCATCTTGCCCGTACGGGCCCGGGCGGTGAGGTCCTGGCCATACTTGGAGAGGGCCTCGTAAGTGGCCTCGGGGTTGGCCGAGGTCACGCGCTGCGAACCGCGCACAGCCTGCAGCGCGGCGAGGATCGCCTTACGGTCGAACCCGACCGCGGCGAACGCCGGACGAAGCGAAGGCGTCTCGGCCAGCGCGAGCAGCACGTGTTCGGCCGACACGAAATCGTCCTTCATCGTCTCGGCTTCGTCCTTGGCCTTGAGCAGGAGCGCGTGGGTCTCGGAAGAAAGCCCGGGCTGGCCCGCGGCCTGCGCGAGCTTGGGCAGGCGGGCGAGCTGGCCGGCGACGGCGGTGGCGAGGGCGGCCTCATCCTTGCCCGCGCGACGGAAGAGCGAGGAAGTCACGCCGCCTTCCTGCGTGAGCAGGCCGTGCAGGAGGTGCGCGGGTTCGAGCGCCGGGTTGCGACGCTGCATCGCCTCGCTCTGCGCCTGCTGGAGGGCTTCGGAGGTCTTTTCGGTCAGGTTGCCGTAGGGAGTAGACATGCCATCGGATATGCACCGTCCGTTCCAACTCGTCGGCGCGACTAAAGGGCGGAAAAGGGCCTGTACCGAGGACCCGGAGAGACAGCCGAGCGACAATGCGTCCCCCGGGGCGACGAGTTGTCGCTGGCCTGACACGGGGTTCGTCAACCGAGAAAAGACCTTGGCGGCCGGACTCCCTTGTTGCCCAAAGCATGGAGCCGAAGGTAGAAGACCGCCATGACGCACGACGCGGAGCTGGCGACCTTGGAGCGCCTCCTCGACGACCCTTCACCGGTCGTCCGCCAAGCCGTGCTCGCCAAGCTGAAGGCGGCGGGCCTGCCGGGCGTGCTCTGGCTGGAAGGCCTGACCAAGGACGAGACCCTGGCCGCCCACGCCCGCCTGCTGCTCACCGACCTTCGCACCCCGGAAGCGGCCGCCCACTCCTTCCTCGCGCACATCCGGGACGCGCATTGCGACCTCGAAGCAGCCTGCCTGCTGCTCGAACGCGCCACCGACCCCTCGCTGGCCGACGACGCCTACTCCGCCGAACTCGACCGCCTGGCCGAAAGGACGCGCGAGCTCATCGCCGAACCGCTCGACGTCCGCGGGAAGTGCCGCCTGCTCTGCCGCGTGATCTTCGGGGAAGAAGGCTACCGCGGCGCCCAGGAGAGCTTCGCCATCCCGGCCTCCTCCCTGCTCTCGCAGGTGATCCGCAGCCGTCGCGGCATCCCGATCTCGCTCTGCCTGATCTTCCTGCTCGTCGCCCGCCGCCTGGGTCTGCCCGTCGAACCGGTCGGCCTGCCCGGCCGCTTCATGGTCGGCATCTTCCGCGGACGCGAACCGCTCTATCTCGACTGCTACGAAGGCGGCGCCTTCCGCACCCGCGCGGAAGTGCAGCTCCTCCTCCTCGATAACCAGCTGCCCGCCGATGAGGCGTTCCTCCGGCCCGTGACCACGCACCAGACGCTCGCCCGCTGCTGCCGTAACCTCGTCTCGCAGTTCGAAGCGCAAGGCGACGACCGCAGCAGCCGCCTCTTCCTCACTTTCGTCCACGCCTTGGAGCAGAATGATGAGCGCGCCTGACACCCTCACGCTGGCCGCCCTGCGATCGACTGACTTCGCTCCCGGTCAGCTCGGCGTTCTCGGCGACCCGATCGCGCACTCGCTCAGCCCGGCGATGCACAACGCCGCGCTGGCGATGCTGCTCCCGACGCACCCGCGCCTCGCGGGCGTGCGCTACCATCGCCTGCACATCACCGCCGAAGAACTGCCGGAAGCGCTGACGGTCCTTCATGCCAAAGGCTTCGCCGGCGTGAACCTGACCGTCCCGCATAAGATCCAGGCGCTGACGCTCGTCGCAACGCTCTCCCCGGAGGCCCGGCGGGCCGAATCGGTGAACACGCTCGTGCGCACGCCGACCGGCTGGGCCGGCCACACCACGGACGGCCAAGGCTTCCTGGAAGCGCTGCGCGAACATACCGGCGGTACGACCCGGGGCCGCCCGGTGATCCTGCTCGGCTCCGGTGGCGCCGCCCGCGCCGTCGCCGCGGCCTGCCTCGACGATGGCTGCGCTTCGCTCAGCCTCCATAATCGCGACGTCGCCAAGGCCGCCGACCTGGCCGCCACGCTCGGAGACCCGCGCGTGCGGGCCGCGGGGCTCGCGGAGACCAAGGCCGCGCCCGACGCGGTGATCGTCAACTGCACGACGCTCGGCCTCAAGCCGACGGACGCCTCGCCGTTCCCGGCCGAGCTCCTTGCCGCCGGCCAGTTCGTCTTCGATACGACCTACGGCGCCGAACCCTCCCGCCTGCTCCGGGACGCCCGTGAACGCGGCGTCGCGGCTTGCGACGGACGTTCGATGCTCCGCTGGCAGGGAGCGCTCGCCTTCCGACTCTGGAACGGCATGCTGCCGCCTGACGTCCCGATGCGCGCCGCGCTCGGCGAATCCCCCCTCTGACCATGACGCTCGCCGACCTCCGGAACTTCGCCCAGCTGCATCCCGGGTTCGCCGCGCTGACCGCCGGCGCGTTCGGCGCCTGCGTCGGCAGCTTCCTCAACGTCTGCATCCATCGTCTGCCCAAAGGCGAGTCGATCGTGACCCCGGGTTCACGTTGCGCCTGCGGGCAGCCGATTCCTTTCTGGTATAACATCCCGCTCTTCGGCTGGCTCACGCTCCGGGGTCGCGCGAAATGCTGCGGAGCCCGCATCTCCGTCCGTTATCCGCTCGTCGAACTGATCACCGCCCTGCTCTTCGTGGCCGCGTGGTCCTTCCTCCCGCCAGGCAAGGCCGTCGTCGCCTGCGTCTTCCTTCCCCTGCTCGTGGTCCTTTCGGGTTGCGACCTCGACGACATGACGGTGCCTGACGCCCCGAACTTCGCCTTGGTCGGCACCGGCCTGGTCGCCGCCATGCTCGTGCCCTCGATCCACGGCGAGACCGCCCACGCCATCGAGGCCGTGAACCGTTTCCGGGCGCTGATGGACGCGCTGCTGGGGGTCGCCGCCGGTACCGCCCTGGTCTGGTGGATCCGGACGATCGGGACCGTCTTGGCCGGCCGCGAGGCCATGGGCGAGGCCGATATCATTCTTTGCGCCGGAGTCGGGGCGTTCTGCGGTTGGCAAGGGGCGGTTTTCTGCCTTTTCGGGGGGTCGGTCGTCGGGGTCATCACCGTCCTCCCGGGCCTCATCCAAACCAAGATAAAGGGGGAAGAATACGCCGGAGTCGTGCCTTTCGTGCCCAGTATGGCCGTGGCCGGGGCGATCTGGTTCTTCCGTGGCCCCGAACTGGTCACCCTCTGGCGGAGTTGGGCCGCATCGTGAATGGTTCTGACTTGTCAGCCCCCGACCCCCTGCCAATCATCCGCACTCACCCCATTATGAAGCAGCTCGCCCTTGCTACCTTAATCGCTTCCGCCGCCATGGTCGGTTGCACGACTTACGACACGCCTTACCACGGTAAGAATGTCTCGCTGGAGCCCTCCCATAACTTCCTCGGTCTCGTGACCGTCGAATCCCACTCCTACGCTCCTTCCGACAAGGCCACCGTCGGCGCCAACATGAGCGAGTTCACCGGCCGCCGCGCCACCTCCGGCGACCGCATCACGCTCTTCTGGGGCGCGGTGACCCTGACCGACTACTAAGCCGGCAACTAGCCCTTGCAGAAGCCCCGGTTTCGGGGCTTCTTCGTTTGCAGGCCATGAACGTCCCTGGAAGCAATGTCGCCCGCCATCTCCGGATCGCGGCTACCGACCGTCCAGATGACCCGGCCACCAAGTCGCCGGTCGCGGTCCATCCGTCCGTCGAAGCCAAGCATGCGACCCGCACCTTCCGGCAACTCGACCAAGAGAGCGACGCCGCCGCTACGCACTTCGCCCAGGCCGGCATTGCGGCAGGCACGCGGGTGCTTCTGGCGGTCCGACCCGGGCACGACCTGATCGTCGGGATGTTCGCCCTGCTGAAACTGGGCGCCGTCCCGGTCGCGATCGACCCCGGCATGGGTTGGTCCGCCTTCCTGGACTGCGTCCGTCGCTCCCGCCCGACCGCGCTCGTCGGTGTCCGCGCGGCCACGCTGCTCAGCCGCCTGCCCTTCGCGGCCTTCGGCACGCTACGCACCCGCGTGACCGTCGGCGGCTCCGCCTGGCGCCGAGCCGTCGACACTATCTCGACGGTTCCTCGTCCGCTGGCCGAGGTCAGCCCCGACACGCTCGCGGCGATCCTGTTCACGTCCGGCTCCACCGGCGCCCCCAAGGGCGTCCGCTACACGCACGGGATGTTCGACGCGCAGATCGAGCTGGTTCGCGACACCTACGACATCCGCCCGGGCGAGACGGACATGGCGATGCTGCCGCTCTTCGCCCTCTTCAATCCGGCCCTCGGGACGACGACGGTCACGCCCCTGCTCGACCCATCCAAGCCCCTCGCCGCTGAACCCGCCCCGCTCGTGGCGGCGCTCCGCGCGGAAAAGGTCACCTGCTCCTTCGGGTCACCCGCCATCTGGGGTAAGATCGCCGACTATTGCGAAGCCCGCGGCCTGAAACTGCCCGACCTGCGCCGCCTGCTGATCGCGGGCGCGCCCGTCTCAGGCGAACTTCTCGCCAAGCTGCGCGTCATCGCGCCGAACTGCATCACCCACACCCCGTACGGCGCGACGGAGTGCCTCCCTGTGACCACGGTTACCGCCGATGAACTCCTCGGGGAAGCCCGCCAAGCCGCGCTCCACGGACACGGCACCTGCGTCGGGCGGCCGGTCAGCGGGGTCGAGATCCGCGTGATCCGCGAGACGGACGACCCCATCGCCATGCTGGCCGACGCGACCGCTTGCGCCGTCGGCGAAATCGGCGAGATCATCGCGACGGGCCCGAGCGTGACCCGCGAATACGACGGCCTGCCCGAGGCGACCCGCGCGGCGAAGATCGTCGACGGCGCCCGCGTCTGGCATCGTATGGGCGACCTGGGCAGGCTCGACGCTCCGGGCCGGCTGTTCTTCTTGGGACGACGCGTGGAAAAGGTGCGCACGCCTGACGGCGACCTGCCCACGGAATCAATCGAGCCGGCCTTCCGCCAACACCCGCAGGTTTTCCGCTGCGCGCTCATCGGGATCGGCGACGCCCCCCGGCAGATTCCCGCGCTCGTGGTCGAACCGCGCGCCGGCGCCTTCCCGGCGGACGATGCCGCCCGTGAGCGCTTCATCGCCGAACTGCGCGACCTCGCGCGCGTCAACCCGCAGGCCGCCCGCGTGAAGCACATCGTGTTCCAACGAGCCCTGCCGGTGGACGTCCGTCACAACGCCAAAATCCACCGCCTCCAGCTCGCGAAAGAGTGGACCGCGCGCCTCGCCCGATGAACACCCCTCTCGTCCTCGTCACCGGTGGCGCCGGCTTCCTCGGCCAGGCGGTCGTGCGACGCTGCCTCGCCCGTGGCTACCGCGTCCGCATCCTCGGCCGCACGCCGCTGACCGGCGAACTCGCCAGCCGGATCGAATTCATCCGCGGCGACATCGGCGAACGCGCGACGGTCGACGCCGCCGTGAAAGGCTGCGACTACGTCTTCCATGTGGCCGCCAAGGCCGGCGTCTGGGGCCCTTGGGAAGAATACCTGCGCATCAACATCGACGGCACTTCGCACGTCGTCGACGCCTGCAAAGCGCATGGCGTCCGCGCCCTCGTGCACACGAGCACCCCGAGCGTCGTCTTCAACGGCGAGGCCTTCCGTGGCGCCGACGAATCCCTGCCCTATGGCGACAACTGGCTCTGCGCCTACGCGGAGACCAAGGCCATCGCCGAGGAAGTCGCGCTCAAGGCCGCTTCGGAACGACTCAAGGTCTGCGCGCTCCGCCCGCACCTGATCTGGGGCCCGGGCGATCCGCATATTTTCCCCCGGATCCTCGCCCGCGCCCGCGCCGGCAAGCTCCGCATCGTCGGCGACGGCCAGAACCAGGTCGACGTCACGCACGTCGACACCGCGGCCGACGCGCACCTCGGCGCGCTGGACGCGCTCCTCGCCGGACGCGCCAACGGCAAGGCCTACTTCCTCTCGCAAGGCGAACCCGTGAAGCTCTGGGAGTTCATCAACCGACTGCTCGTCGGCGCGGGCGAAAAGCCCGTCACGCGCCGGATCAGCCAACATGCGGCCTACTGGCTCGGCGCGCTGCTGGAAAGCGTCTGGACGCTCTTCCGCCTCAAGGGCGAACCGCCCATGACCCGCTTCGTCGCCGTCGAACTCGCCAAGGACCATTGGTATGACGTCTCCGCCGCCCGCCGGGACCTCGGCCTGAAGCCCGCCGTAGAGACCTGGGCCGAACTCGACCGCCTCGCCGCGACCCTGCGCAGGAAGTGATGCGTTCGCTTGCCCCGCCCCCGTTTCACCGCATCTCTCTCCCCCATGCCCGCCGACGGACTCCAGCCTGACAAGACTTTCCACGTGACCATCCGGACCTGGTTCGACCAGACCGACGGACTCGGGATCCTCCATCACTCGCACTACGTGCTCATGATGGAACGCGCGCAGAAGGTGATGTTCATCGCCTTGATGGGCAAGGACACCATCGACCCCGCCGTGGCGCCGGACGTCTACGTGGTGGTCCGCGACATCGACCTGCACTACCTCGTCGCCATCCGCCCCGAGTGTGACGTGAAGCTGGTCCTCAGCGTCCGCAAGGTCCGGGCCGCCGGCCTGACGGTGGATGTCGAGTTCCGCAGCCCCGACCTCTCGGTCCTTTACGCCAAGGCCTCGCGCACCATCTGCCGCATGGACGGCACGACCCATCAGCCCGCCGCCTGGAGCGACGAGTTCAGGGCGAAGCACGAGGCGTTGGTGCGCTGAAGCGTAGAGGACTGAATAGAGGACAGCACAGAGGTCTGAGTGGAGGCCTGAATTGATCGATGCATACGCGGCATTGAGCCGAGTCTCATCATCTATTCAGTCCTCAACGCAGTGCTCCATTCAGCGATCGATTCAGTCCTCTATTTCTTCGCTAGTACCCCGCATATCCCACACGTCTTCCCGTCGCACCCCCGTGCGGTGCAGTGCTCGCGGCCGTAGAAGATGATACGGAGGTGCAGCTGATTCCAAGAGTCCTCGGGGAAGAGACGCTTGAGATCCTTCTCGACCTGCTCGACGGACTTGCCGGGGCTGAGTTTCCAGCGCTTCGCCAGGCGATGGATATGCGTGTCGACCGGAAAGGCCGGGACGCCGAAGGCCTGCGCCATCACGACCGAGGCGGTCTTGTGACCGACGCCAGGAAGCTCCTCGAGCTCCTCGAAAGTCCGCGGCACCTGCCCGGCGTGCTTGGCCATGAGCATCTTGCCTAGGCCGACGAGGGCCTTGGATTTCTGCGGAGCCAGGCCGAGCTGGCGGATCAGCGAAAGCACCCGGGCTTCGGTCATCGCCGCCATCTTGGCGGGAGTGCCCGCTTCGGCGAAGAGCGCGGGGGTGATTTCGTTGACCTTCTTGTCGGTGCACTGGGCCGAAAGCACCACCGCGACCAGGAGCGTGAAAGCATCCGTATGGTCGAGCGGCACGGGCGTCTCAGGATAGAGCTTCGCGAGCTCCTTGCCCACGTAGTTAGCTCGTTCCTGCTTGGTCATAGGCCGACCATGGCCACCCCCTCCGCCGATGGCAACGCACCTCGGGCGGACGACTTATTCACAAGCCTCGGCAGGGGTTGCCAAACCTTATGCCGAAACCCTGATTCTCTAATACCCCCACCCTCCCTTGGTGGGCGGTTGCGACACCCGTTTCCTCCTTCAAAACCATCGTCAATTCCATGGCCCAACTGCCCTACGATCCGTCCAAGATCTCCCGCGAACTCGCCCGCCATTACATCGCGGCGACCGAGGCCGACATCCAGGCGATGTTCGCCGCCGTCGGCTCGAAGGACTTCCCGGACATGTACGCGCACATCGACCGCGCGGTGCAGTTCGCCGGCCCGCAGGACCTCCCCGAGGAACTCAGCTATCAGGCCCTGGCGGACCGCATGGAAGCGCTCTCGCAGAAGAACTCGGTCAAGACCGCCTTCCTCGGCGACGGCCTGCAGGTCTACCGCACGCACGAGATCGTCGGCCACGTCTGCTCGATCCGTAACCTCACGACCTCCTACACGCCTTACCAGCCCGAGCGCTCGCAGGGCACGCTGATCACGCACTGGATCTACCAGTCCACGCTCGCCCAGCTGACCGGCTTCGAAGCCGTCAACTCCTCCCTCTACGAGCGCGCCAGCGCGCTCTTCGAAGCCGCCGTCTGCGCGGTGCGTATGGCCGACGCCGAAGCCAACACGGTACTCGTCGCCGGCAACCTGATGCCGGCCGACCTCGAAGTCCTCCGCACGCACGTCGCCGACACGTCGGTGAAGTTGGAATTCCTCGCCCCCGAGGACGCCACCGGTCGCCTGTCCGCCGCCGGCATCGCCGCCGCGGCCGCGCGCCTCGGCAAGCAGCTCGCCGCCGTCATCTTCCCGCAAGTGAACGCCCTCGGCCTGCTCGAGGACGTCGACGCCCTGACCGACGCGTGCGCCGCCGCCGGCGTGAAATCCATCGCCGTCGTCGACCCGATGCTCCTCGCCACCGGCGGCCTCAAGGCCCCCGCGCAGTACGGCCAGAAGGGCGCCGACATCCTCGTCGGCGAAGGCCAGCACCTCGCCATCGGCGCGAACTTCGGCGGCCCCGGCCTCGGCATCTTCGCCGTCCGCCACCACGCCGACAAGAAGAACGAAGTCCGCGAGACCCCCGGACGTTTCGTCGGCAAGGCCAAGGACAACGCCGGCCGCGATTGCATCGTGATGGTGATGTCCACCCGCGAGCAGCACATCCGCAAGGACAAGGCGACGTCCAACATCTGCTCCAACCAGGCCTTCATCGCCACCATCGCCGGCGCCGCCATCCTCGCCCGCGGCGAAGCCGGCATGGCCGCCTCCTGCGTCGCCGGCCGCGACCAGGCCCGCCGCGCCGCCGCGAAACTGCACAACATCCCGGGCCTCAAGGTCTGCTACGCCGACCAGGCCTTCTGGAACGAGTTCAGCCTGATGCTGCCCGAGCCCGCCGCCGCCGTCATCGCCAAGGGCCGCGCCGCCGGCCTGCACGTGGGCGTCGACATCACCGGACGCACGCCCTGCAATTGCTCGCTGCTCAAGATCTCCTTCAGCGACCTCCAGACCTCCGCCGACACTGACAAGCTCGTCGCCTTCTTCGAAGGCCTCTACGGCAAGTCCGCCGGCACGAAGGCCCTCGCCGAAGTCCCGGCTGCCCTGCTCCGCCAAGGCGCCGTGGGCCTACCCTCCTTCCCGCTCTCCGAACTGAAGGCCTACTACTCGAAGCTCGGCGAACTCAACGTCTCGCCCGACACCGGTTGCTTCCCGCTCGGTTCGTGCACGATGAAGTACAACCCGCACATCAACGACTGGGCCGCCGGCCTGCCGGGCTTCACCGGACTGCACCCGCAGGCGCCCGCCGAAGACGCGCAGGGCTCGCTCGAGCTCCTCTGGCAGATCCAGGAATGGCTCCGCAAGATCACCGGCCTCGCCGGCCTGACCACCCAGCCCGTCGCCGGCGCCCAAGGTGAACTCGTCGGCCTCAAGCTCTTCCAGGCCTACCACCGTCACCACGGCCAGCACCGCGACATCATCCTCATCCCGACGACCGCCCACGGCACGAACTTCGCCACCGCCACCACGGCCGGCTACGCCACCAAGCGCAACCCCGATGGCTCGCCCTCGGGCATCGTGCTCCTGAAGTCCGCCCCCGACGGCCGCGTCGACCAGGCCGACTTCGCCGCGAAGATCGCCGAGTTCGGTCCGCGCATCGCGGGCATGATGGTGACCAACCCGAACACCTCGGGCGTCTTCGAGACCGACTTCCAGAAGATGGCCGCGGAGATCCACCGCATCGGCGGCCTCGTCTACATGGACGGCGCCAACATGAACGCCATCGCGGGCTGGGTGAACCTCGGCGCCCTCGGCGTCGACGCCGTCCACAACAACCTGCACAAGACCTGGACCGTCCCGCACGGCGGCGGCGGCCCCGGCGACGGCATCGTGGCCGTCTCCGAACGCCTCGTCGACTTCCTCCCGGGCTTCCAGATCGAGAAGCACGGCGACACCTTCGTGGCCGTGAAGCCGAAGCACAGCATCGGCTCCTTCCACCGCCACTGGGGCAACTTCGCCCACAAGGTGCGCGTCTATACCTACCTGCAGCGCCTCGGCAAGGAAGGCGTCCGCCGCATGGCCGCGATGTCCGTCCTCTCCAGCCGCTACCTCTTCTCCCAGCTCGGCAAATCCTTCCCGTCCCTGCCCGCCGCGGCCGACCGCGTGCCGCGCATGCACGAGTTCATCCTCACGCTCACGGAAGAAGATTTCAGACGCATCGAGGCCGCCGGCATCCCGCGCGCCGGCATCATCGCCCGCGTCGGCAAGCTCTTCCTCGACTTCGGCTTCCACGCCCCGACCGTCGCCTTCCCCGAGGTCTTCGGCCTGATGATCGAGCCGACCGAGTCCTACACGAAGACCGAGCTGGATCGTTTCGCCGAGGTCGTGCTGGCCATCGGCGAGCTCATCCGCACGAACCCGGAAGTCCTCAAGTCGACCCCGCGCTTCACGCCGGTGGACCGCGTCGACGAAGTCGCCGCGAACCGTAACCTGGTGCTCAGCGAACGCCTCACGGCCCTCCCGCTAATCAACGAGAACCGCCTCTCGCCCGTGCTGCTCAACGCGATGCCCGTCGCCGAGATCAAGCAGCGCGTGCTCGCGACGGTCTGACCAGTCCTACGACGCTCAGCGCGGCTCGGCCTCGATGAAACGGCCGCGAGAAATCGCGGCGTAGGCGCCCGTCGCCAGCGCAGCCGCGCCGCAGGCCCAGAAGAGCTCACCGGAAGTGAGCCCCAACCAGTTCGAAGCCAGCCACTGCACGCCGGCGGCGCCGAGGATGCCGACGAAGCTCAGGACGTTCGCGGCGCCCTGGACGGCGCCCTTGTCCTCCGGCGCGGGACGGTGCTGCAACACGGCGGCAATCGGGACGATGAAGAGGCCGGCGAAGAAGCCCAGTCCGACGAGGCTGACGACGAAGCCGGTCAGGCCGACGCTGGTCAACCCGAGCGGCACGGCGCACAGGGCCAGACCGGCCGCACCAGCCGGGACGAGACGGTATTCGATGCGTCCGCGGGAAGCGTACCCCGCGGCGAGGCTGCCGAAGCCGATGCCGAGCGCGAGCGAGAGGGTCAGGTAAGCGTTCTGGGCTTTACTGAGGGCGAGCACGTCCTGCGCGTGGATGACGAGGTTCATCTGCACCAAGGCGGCCACGAAGAAGAAGCCGGCGTTGCCCCAGCTCGCCCGCCACAGATCCCGGTCCGCCCGCATGAGTTTCAACCGAGCCCAGAGATCGGTCACGGGATTGATGCGCGGGATGCAAGACGGGTTCGCCGCCGGCACGGGCGTGATGCCCCGGCTGCAGGCCCAGCCGAGCACGGCGAGCGCGGCCAGCAGAAGGCCGGATATCTCCTGCCGTCCGGCGAAGGCCTCCGCGAGGAATCCAGAGGCCGCGATGCCGAAGATGATGCCGAGGAAGGTGAGTAATTCGAAGATTCCGTTACCCCAAGAAAGCCGTTCATGCGGCAGGAGCTCAGGGAGGATACCGTATTTGGAGGGGGCGAAGATCGCACTGTGGCAGCCCATCAGGAACACGGCCGTGAGTTGCAGCCAGACCGACTCGAACGCCAAGGCCGCCGCCGCGAACAGCATGATAGCGACCTCGGCCTGCTTCACCGCGCGCATGACCGCGGCCTTGCTGAACCGGTCCGCCAGCCAGCCGCCGAGCATCGAGAACAAGATGAACGGGGCGGCGAAGAGACCGCCCGCGAGCGCGACGTACGTATTGCGCTGCTCGACGGGCATGGCACTGCCGAGGACGAGCAAGATGACCAGGTTCTTGAGCGCGTTGTCACTGAACGCGGTCTGGAACTGGGTCGCCATCAGGCTCCAGAAACCGCGCTTCCAGCCAGGATGGTCAGAGGCTTCGTGCATGCGGGATGTCATGACGACCACCCCCGGACGGCAAACCTATTGAGGCCTCAGGAGCGGAGCTCAGCGAAGAGTTCCACCGCCGACTCGGCCTTGTTGAGGATGTAGACGTGATAGCCAGGCGCGCCGCGGGCGATCAGGCCCCGAGCCTGACGGACGGCCCACGAGACGCCGACCTTGCGCTGGGCTTCTTCGTCCGGACCGCAGACCTCGAGCTCGCGCACGAGCGCGTCCGGAATCCGCGCCTTGCAGAACCCGCAGAAAGTGCGGGCCTGCTTCAAGGAGAGCACGGGCATGATGCCCGGGAGGATCGGCACGGACACGCCGGCCGCATGGGCCCGATCGACGAAGCGGAAGTAGTCGTCGTTATCCAGGAAGAGCTGGGTGGTGACGAAGTCCGCGCCAGCCGAGACCTTGCCGGCGAGGAAGCGGATGTCGGCGAGGTCGTCCGTGGCGTCCGGGTGGCGTTCCGGAAAACCGGCGACACCGACGGCGAAGCGACCGGGTCGCTCCGAGCCGATGAGACGGACCAGACCCTCGGCGTGGGCGAACCCTTCGGGGTGAGCGGTGAAGGTGGTCTGCCCCTTGGGCGGATCGCCACGGAGCGCGAGGATACCGGAGAAGCCCGCGCGGTCGTATTGCTCGATGATCGCGGAGAGCTCCGCGCGGGAATGGCCGACGCAGGTGAGGTGCCCGATCAGCGGGATGCCCATCTTCACGAGCTCTGCGCCGTAGGTGATCGTCGTGTCGCGGGAAGTGCCGCCGGCCCCGTAGGTCAGGGAGGCGAAATCGATGCCGAGGGGCTTCAGGGTCGCCGCGACCTTGAGCATACGCGCACCGCCTTCCGCGTCCTTGGGCGGGAAGAATTCCACCGAGACCGTGGGGCGCACGGGACTGCGGAGAGCGGCGATGAGCTGGGAGCGGGACATCTGAAGTATCTTCTTATCGAGATATGAAGATGTATGTCAAGAACGAGCGGTCATTCATCCCGCCCCTCCCTGCCCCCGTTGACGGGCAGTTCCCCGGGCAAGGCCACATGGTAGGCCATGACCATCCAGCAGAGCATGACGGGGTAGATCAGGACGATGAAGCCGAAGGTCCCGAAGATGCCCAGAAGCACCCCGGCTTTGACCGAGAGGACCTTGAACGAGACCAGGAAGCAGATCGGGATGATGACGAAGAGGATCGCCGCCACGTAGCCGATGGAGGTCGTACCGGAATAGAGTCCCGCCGAACGGGCGAGGTCCATGCCGCAGGAGCGGCAGGCCTTACCCAGCCGGAACCAAGAAGCAAGGAGGCCACGCTTACCGCAGTTCGGACAGCGGCACAGCAAGCCACGGGCGATGATGTCGCCTCGCGTGACCTTGAGCTCAGGTTCGTCCATGACGACAGCGTCCGCACGGGAAGCCCGAAGACAAGCGAAGACCCGCGTCAGACGCGCAGGAACACCTTCTGACGCTTGAGGAACCAGAACAGCGCCCACTTCACGGCGAAGATGCCGGTGATCATCACCAGCGAAGCGACGGCCGGAGGGAAAGCGCGGGCGAGGCCACCGAAGAGAGCCTGCGCGGTGAAGTCGAAACTAAGGAACTTACCCGACATGTAGATGAGCACGGAATTCATACCGATGACGGCGAAGAAGGCGCCGAACCAACGAGCCCAGCCCCGGACGTCGATGACCCAATAGAATAAGGCCAAGAGCAGGCTGGCCCAGCCGCAGGTCCAGAGGACGAACGAACTGGTCCAGAGGTTCTTGTTCAACGGAAAGACAAAGCTCCAGAGACCGCCGATGGCGAGTAAAGCAAGGCCCGCGACCGCCAGTCCCACGGCCTTGCGATCGCCGGACACCTCTTCCGCGGAGCGGCGCAGCCAGAGGCCGGCGAGGATGCCCAGCAAGGCATTGCCGATGGCCGGCAGGACCGCGAGCAGGCCTTCAGGGTCATGGATCCCCTTGTGGAGTTTACCCGGCAGGAGGAGGCGATCGACGTAGCTGGCGAAATTACCTTCCATCGTCAGGTCGCCCGGCGCGAAGCCGGGCGCATGACCGAAGGACATGATCGCCCAATAACCAAGGAGGATACCCGCGAGCCAGTACCACAAGCGCTTCGGACTCTCGAAATTGAAGACGAAGATGAGCTGGGCGAACATACCGGCGAGACCGATTCGTCCGAGTACGCTGCCCAGGCGCATGTTCTCTAGTCCCTTCCACTGGAGGCCGTTGTTATAGATGATGCCGAGCAACACGAGGATGAGGCCGCGTTGGATGACCTTGCGGATGACTTCGCTACGGGCGCCTTCGGTCAGTCGACGCGTCAGCGAATATGGCGTCGAGACACCCGCCATGAAGAGGAAGAGCGGGAAGATGAGGTCGTAAGGCAGGAAGCCGTGCCAATCGACGTGCTTCAGCTGGGCGTCGATCGCGCCGAGCCAACCCCACTCGGTCAGCTTGAAGAGCGAGAGCAGGATGCCATGCCCGCCGACGATCCAGAAAAGATCGAAGCCACGCAGGGCATCGAGCGAAAGCAGGCGTTCGGACTTCGGGGCAGGATTCTCCATGGGGGTGAGGCTTTTCTAGCCACACCCCCAGCGAGGTCTACCCGGAACAGACAAAGATGATGAGCGAACCCGTGCTAATATGCACGGGTCGCGCTTACATCCTCTCGACCGGCTCGATGCCAAGGAGACGCAGGCCGGTTTCCATGACGGCGCAGGTGCGCGAGCAGAGCATAAGGCGGCGGGCCTTCACGGCGGGATCATCCACGATGACGCTGTCCGCGGCGTAGAAGGTACCGTAAGCCGCGGCGAGCTCGTGCAGGTAGGTGCAAAGGTGGTGCGGGCGGAGTTCCTCGAGCGCCTGGTCGAGCGCGGCGGTGAACGCCAAGAGCTTGCGGGCGAGCGCGATTTCGGCCGGGGTTTCCGGATCGGTCGCGCCTTCTTCGCCCTGCCCTACGGCGAGGCCGCTCTTGCGGAAGATCGAGCGGACGCGCACGACGGCATACATGAGGTACGGCGCGGTGTTGCCTTCGAAGGCGAGCAGCTTGCCCCACGAGAAAGTGTAATCCATCGTGCGGTTCGACGACAGGTCGGCGTAACGCATGGCGGCGACGCCGATGGCCTTGCCGATGGCCTTGCGTTCGGCTTCGGGCAGGTCGGGGTTCTTGCTGGTGACGGCTTCGAAGGCTAGCTTCTCGGCCTGATCGATAAGCTCCTGCAGGCGCACGGGCTCGCCGGACTTCGTCTTGATGGCCTTGCCGTCCTCACCGAGGATCGTGCCGAACCAGACGTGACGGAGACGAGGCAGCTTGCGACCCGAGGCCTTGAACCACTTGTCGCCGGTCAGGAAGAGCTGATGGAAGTGATCCTGCTGACGACCGTCGGTGACGTAGACGATCTCGTCAGCCTTGAAGTGCTCGGTGCGGTAGAGGAGCGTGGCGAGGTCGGTGGAGGCGTAGTTCGAAGAACCGTCCTTCTTGCGGACAATGAACGGCATCTTCGTCTCGGCGTCGCGCGAGAAGCGCGGCTCTTCGTCGTGCCAGACCACGAGGGCGCCTTCGCTCTCCTCGGCCAGCTTATGCTTCGCGAGCTCGGCGTAGACCTGGTCGACCTTATCGCGGTAGAAGGACTCGCCGAGGATGACGTCGGTCTTGAGGCCGAACTGATCGTAGATGCGCTGGCAGGCGGCGTTGGAAACCTCGACGATTTCCTTCCAGAGGGCGGTGTTCGCAGGGTCGCCGGACTGCAGCTTGGCGAGCTCGGCGCGGGCGGCGTCCATGAGGGCCGGGTCGGCCTTGGTGGCGGCGCTGCCCTCCTTGTAAAGACGCTCAAGGTCCTCGAGGGCCGTCGGGCTCTTGGCGTCGAGCTGGAAGCCTGCGCGGCGGATCGCCAGGATAAGGATACCGAAGTTCGTGCCCCAGTCGCCGATGTGGTTGTCGCGGACGAGGTCGGCACCGCAGAACTCGATCAGGCGGGCGACGGCCTCGCCGATGACGATCGGGCGCAGGTGGCCGACGTGCATCTGCTTGGCGGTGTTCGGGGACGGGTAGTCGATGACGACCTTGCGACCGCCCATCAGGCGAGCCGCGCCGGCGCGCCACTTGGATTCGTCGCGATACTCACGGAGCCAGGCGCCGAGGGCGGCGGGCGTGAGCTTGAAGTTGATGAAGCCAGGGCCGGCGACTTCCATCTGCACGATCTTGTCGTCCAGTCCGCCCTGGGCGCGGACGGCTTCGACGAGCGCGGTGGCGAGGGCGCGCGGGTTGGCCTTGGCCTTCTTGGCGGCGGCGAGGACGCCGTTGGCCTGGAAGTCGGCGTGACGGGGATCCGACGGCTTCAGCTCCGGATTGAAGTCGGCCTCGAGGCCGGGTACGGAAGCGGCCGCCTTGCGCAGCAGGGCGTCGATTTCACGGGCGGGATTGAACCAGACGGACATGCCTCAAGCCGTAAGCCCCTACGCCCCCTCGGCAAGCGAAGAAGGCCCTATAGGGGTAGGGATAGGGGTAGGGGCAGGGGTAGAGCTTACTTGAGCGTCTTCAGGTAGGCGAAGAGGTCCGTGACCTGTTCGTCCGTGAAGCCGTCGAGCAAGCCCTCCGGCATGAGCGAACGACGCAGGTATTTCGCGGAAGCGACCTCGGCCTTGGGCACGCGGCGGTCGGCGCCGCCGGCCTGTCGGATGACGTAGGCGGTCGCGTCCTCGGAGACGTAGAAGGCTTCGATGACCTCACCAGCCTTGAGCTTGACCTGGAAGATACGGTAGGCGGCCTCGATCGCGGCATTGGGCTCGATGATATTGCGGATGACGGCCTCCATGCCCATCGCGCCCGCGCCAGAGAGGTTCGGACCGATCTGGCCGCCCTGCCCGTTGATCATGTGGCACGACTGGCAGAGCGCGACGAGGGCCTTGCCCTTCGCGGGGTCGCCCGCCTTCGCCGACAGCGCGGTGAAGCGGGCGGTCTTCTGCTCAAGCGCGGCGAATTGTTCGGCGTTGAGCAGCGGAGGAGCGTCGGTGGTGCGCACGACCTTGGCGCCCTTGCCGAGCTTACCCCAGGCGACGTCGCCGCTCGCCGAAGCGAAGACCAGCGAGTCCGGGAGCTTCGCACCCGCGAAGGTGCGGGTCATGTTCGAACGGACCTCGGCCGGCTTGCGCTCGACGTTCCAGATCCGGTATTCGGCGAAGGCGCCTTGCGTGCCGCCCTTCGGCGTGGACCAGCCGATGGTCAAGTCTGGGAGGTCGTGAGGCTGCGCCGACTTCGAAGTGCCGGTGAGCTCGCCATCCTGATAGATGCGCAGGATGCCGGCGGCGTCGCGGGTGAGGGCGATGTGCGTCCAGATACCGACCGAAGTCGGCTTGGATGAGACGACCACGTCGTTGATCTTAGACCCCATGTAGGCGCGGAAGACGCCACCCGCGAAATTGAGGTCAAGGACCCCGCCCGCACCGAGGAGGCTGTCGTTGTTGTCGATCTTGCCGTCGAGACGCACCCAGGTCTCCACCGTGAAGGCGCCTTTGAGGACGACACCCGACTTCGCGACGGCATCATTAGTGCCGTCGAGGGCGAGGACGCTGCGGAACACGCCGCCCAGCTGGGCAGAAACAGCCGCGAGCTCCGGGCTGTCGCCGAGGGCGATGGCTAGCTTCTCCGCCACCGGGGTCTCGATATCGGCGACCGCGACGGTCTTGTCGGCCAGGCCGGCCGCGATGGCCTGCGCGCCCGCCTTCGTGCCGCTGATGCCGTCGAGCACGACCTTGCGATCGTTCACAGACAGGGTCGGATAAAGCTTCATCGCGAGCGCGGAAGCCTGCGGGGCGCGGGAAGCCACCAAGGCGCGGAGCGCGAGCTGGGAGATCTCCGCCGGAGCGGAACCGATGAGCGCGGCGACCGCTTCGGGCTTGGTCGTGCGGAGCTGCTGCAGGCCCAGGAGAGCCTCGTGACGAGAATCATCGCGGGCGACGAGGGCGAGCAGGCCTTCCTCGATTTCGAGGAGCTGGAAACCGCCGATGAGCTGGGCCGCGAGGGCACGCTCGGCGACGCCCTGCTTGAGCAAGGCCTGTGCGGCCTCGGCGACGACGGGTCCGACCTTGGCCGGATCGAGGTCGGTACGGAAGACGAGGAGGAGCTCGACGACGCGGTTGCGGACGGCGGCGTCGGCGAGGAGCTTGCGCAGCACGGCGACGCTGGTCGGCTGGTCGAGCGTCTTGGCGACGGCGAAGAGCTCATCGGGGCCCGGAGCGCGGTCCAACTGACCGACGAGATCGGCGACCAGCGGGGCGCCGACCTGCGGGTCGAGCGCGAGGGCGGCAAACATACGGCCTTCGGCCGGCAGCGCCTTGGCTTCCTGAGAGGCAAGGAAAGCCGCGACGGCCTCGGGCTGACGCTCCAGGTACATGCGGACGAGGAAGCGCTCGAAGTCGCGCTCGTAGGCGGCGCCGACCTTGATCGGCTTGCCACGGCGGTCCGGGGCGACGGGGCCTTCGAGCGAAGGTCCGGCGAAACGCATCATGACGCCGAGCGCGGCGGAATGCTTCACGGAAGCCTCGCCGAGGGCCTTGATGGCGGCGGCGCGGACTTCCGTATCGGGGTCGGCGGAGAGCTTCGCCAAGGCTTCGAAATGGGGCGACCAAGCGCCCAGATGGCGGAGGGCGTTCACCGCCTCGCGGCGGACGTTGCGATTCGGGTCGGCGAGCAGGCGCTCGGCGAGCGGACCGACCTTCTGGCCGTGTTCACCGAGGACCCAGAGGGCCTGGATGCGGCGGGCGGCGGGCGCCGAGGCATCGCTGGCAATCGCGGACAAAGCGGCGGTGGTGGCCTCTTCAGGACGACGATCCGCCAGCGTCTGCCAGGCGAGATGGGCGTCGGCGGCGACCTTCGAACCCAGGCGAGCAATCAGGTCGGACGAAGAAAGCTTGGTATAGTCGGGCACGGCCTGCGGCACGAAGCCCTTCGGCTTGATGCGCCAGATGCGACCGGACTGCTTGTCGCGGTCGGGGTGGTTACGGGCGACTTCGTTATGGCTGATGATCTTATTATACCAGTCGATGACGTAGAGGCAGCCGTCCGGGCCCATCGTCATGGCGATCGGACGGAAGAACGGGTCGTCGCAGGTGACGAAGTCGTCGAGCTTCTCGAGGCGATAGCCGGAGCCCTCGCGATGCTGACGCACCGCGTTGACCTTCGAGGTGATCGGATTGGCGATATACATCACGCCGTCGAAGCCCTTGGGCCAGACACCGACGTCGGAAAGCGCGAGGCCGCTCAGGCCGCTGCCGCTCATCTTGAAATCGGGAGCCTGGACGGGGAACGGCGCCTGGTATGATTTCGCGAGGCGATCGGCGCAGCCGGGGTAGAGCGCGTATTCATGGAACGGCATCACCGGGTAACCGTAGTCGTTGGCTTCCTGGATGAAGGCTTCGCCTTCGCCCGTCAGGACGAGGCCCCAGATGTTGCAAGGGCCGACGCTGGTCGGCTCGAAGAAGCTGCCGTCCGGACGGAAGCGGGCCATGCGCGTGTTAGGGAAGTCGGTGACGTCGCCCTTGCTCGAGGTGACCTTGCCGGAATTGAACGCGCCCTGGGCGAGCCAGAACCAGCCCCAGGGAGCGCGGGTGAACTGGTGAGGGAAGAGGTGCGAATCCTGCACGCCGAAGCCGGTCAGTAGGACCTCGCGCTGGTCAGCTTTGCCGTCGGCGTCAGTGTCGCGGAGGAAGACGATGTCATGGCCGTGCTGGACGACGGCGCCGTCCTTGTAAGGCAGGACGCCCTCGGGAATCGCGAGGCCATCGGCGAAGGCGCGGGGCTGACGCACGCCCGGCTCGAAAGGCTGTTCGAAGACGACGACCTTGTCGCGGGCCTTGGACTTATAAAGCGCCTCGGCGGCGGCGGGGTTCTCGTTGGCGTCGACCGGGTATTCGAGCGCGGTGCTGGACCACGCCCTGCCCTGCTGGTCGAAGATCAGCATGATGAACTTGCCGAAGTCGGCGGACTCCTTGGCGAAGAGTTCGATCTCGAAACCTTCCGGCAGTTTGAAAAGCTTCTGCTGCTCCTCGGCGGTGCGGCGCACGCCTTGAACGTCGTTATAGCTGGTGTCCTTGCGGGGAGCCGCCGCCTTGGCGGGCGCCGGCTTCTTCGCGGCCAGCTTCACCTTGTCCCAGGTGAGCGCGCCTGGCGTGGGCGGGAGTTCTTCGATCGTGATGTCCTTGGCCTGGATCACCGCCATGCCACCCGAGTGAATCTGGAGGCCGATCTTGCCGTCGGCGGCGATGTTCGGCTCGGTCTCGAGGTAATCCAGCGCGGGCACGCCGTTGACCCAGCTGCGGATGCGGTTGCCCTCGGCGAGGATGCGATACTCGTTCCACTCGCCTTCCTTGATGGCGGCGAGGACCGCGGCGGCATCCTTGGATTCGGCGATGACCTTGTTGCGGCGGCTCTCGTCGTAGATCTTGCCATACCAGCCTTTGCCGTAGTCCACCTGATAGCCGCTCATCTCAGAGCTGTTCGGCACGCGGACGCTGCGCATCTGGATACCGCTGTTGACGAAACCCGTGCCCGTGAGGCGGAGCTTCACGCGCAGGTCGAAGTTCTGGTAGGACTTCTCGGTCGCGAGGAAGAAGTTCTTCGGGACCTTGACCGTCGAGGAACCGCCACGGATCTCGCCGTCCTCGACGCGCCACCAGGCGACGTCGCCTTCCCAGCCCGCGAGGGACTTGCCGTCGAAGATCGGCACAGGGGCGGCATGGACGGTCAGGGCGAGGAGCAGGGCCAGAAGACAACGCATGGTGAAGGGGGTTAGGGAGAAACTAGCCGACGGCCCGACGGCCACAACCATACGCGTCACCTTGGCATGCAACCCGACCACCCTCAAAAGCACATTTCGCCCGCACCCCACGCTTGCGTCCCAAGGCCTTACCGCCTGTCTTCTGGGCATGTCCTCCGTCCATAAGCTCGTCCGCGACTGCGCCTCGACCCTGATCCCCGCCGGGGACGTCGTCGTGCTGGAAAAAGGCACGGAAGTCACCGTCACCCAGGCCCTCGGCGGCTCGGTCACCGTCCGCACCCCGATGGGTCTGTTCCGTATCGCCCCGGCCGACATCGAAGCCCTCGGCGCCGACGCCGTCAGCCAATACGGCAAGAGGGACGAAGCCATCATCAGCGGCCCCGTGAACCAGGAAGCCCTCTGGGAAGCCCTCAAGGGCTGCTTCGACCCGGAGATCCCGGTCAACATCGTCGATCTCGGACTCATCTATCACCTCGAACTCACCCCCGGAGTGCGCGGGGGACAGAAGGTCGCCGCCAAGATGACGCTCACCGCCCAAGGCTGCGGCATGGGCCCGGTCATCGCCGCCGACGCCAAGTCCAAGCTCGAAGCCCTGCCCGGCGTCGAGTCGGCCGAGGTCGAGATCGTCTGGGACCCGGTCTGGAATCCGCGCATGATCTCCGAAGCCGGCCGCAAGCAGCTCGGCCTCGAGTGATGTCCGCGCCCGTCCAGTCCGCGACGGCCCTCTACCTGCACGTCCCGTTCTGCGCGTCGTCGTGCGACTTCTGCTCGTTCTACCAGGAGCAGCCCAAGCGCGGCGAGATCGACCGCTACCTCGCCGCCATCGAGCGTGAGATGGAGCTCCACCCGCCCGGCCGCGTCGAGACCGCCTTCTGGGGCGGCGGCACGCCGGGACTCCTGCCCGCCGACGACCTCCGCCGCCTCGGCCAAGCGATGACCAAGGCTGCGGGCAAACCCGGCGAATGGACCGTCGAGCTCGCCCCCTCCTCCGTCCGCGCCGATAAGCTCGCCGCGCTCAAGGAGATCGGCGTCACGCGCGTCTCGATGGGCGTGCAGAGCTTCGACGACGCCACGCTGGACGCGCTCGGCCGGCGTCATTCGCCCAAGCAGATCATGGAGGCCTGGGAACTCATCGAGGCCGCCGGCTTCGCCTCGCGCAATCTCGACCTCATCTTCGCGATCCCCGGCCAGGATGAGAAGCGCTGGACCGATGACCTGTACCAGGCGATGGAGCTTAGGCCCGACCACGTCTCGACCTACTGCCTGACCTTCGAGGAGGACACCGCGATGTTCGTGAAGCTCTCGCAGGGCAAGGTGAAGATCGACCGCGAACTGGAAGCCTTCCTCTACCGGCGCACCTGGGAGACGCTCGCCGAAAACGGCTACGCGCAATACGAGACCTCGAATTTCGCACAGGCCGGCCATGCCTGCCGCCATAACCTCATCACCTGGGAAATGGGCTCCTGGATCGGCTACGGCCCTTCGGCGGCCTCCCAGTGGGGCCACGTCCGCTGGACGAACCCCGCGAATCTCGACCAGTGGGTCAAAGGCATCGAAGCGGGCCAGCCCGTGCGCGAGCAGGCGAAGGCGCTCAGCGCGCGCGACCTCCTCTGCGACGCCTTGGTCTTCGGCCTGCGCCTGAACGAAGGCGTCGACCCTTTCGCGCTCGCCGAACGCTTCGAGACCCCGCTGCCGCAAGGCGTCCGCGAACTCTTCGCCGACCTCATCGAGGAGGAGATCATGGAACTGGCCGGCACCCGCTTCCGCCTGAACGGCGAAGGCCGCCTGCGCGCGGATGCTGTCGGCGTCGCCGTGCTGGAGAAATTCGACTGATGGACTACGCCCTCGGAGCCGCCTTCTTCTACGCTTGGTCGGTGACCTGCGCGCGGCGCAGCTCGGCCCATCACGGACCTGACCTCGCGAACCTTGGGCGCCTGCTCGTCGCGATCGCCATCGTCGGCCTCTTCGTCGCCTTCAGCGGACGGCACCCCTTCAGCGCCGGCTGGGGCTGGCTCCTGCTCGGCGGCGTGCTCGGACTCGGCATCGGCGACATCGCCCTCTTCCACGCCCTGCCCCGCATCGGCGTCGGCCTGACGATGCTGCTGACCCAGTGCCTCGCCGCCCCGATCGCGCTCTTCCTCGAATACGAGATCCTCGGCCTTTCTCCGAACGGCCCGCAACTCCTCTCCGCGCTCGTCATCCTCGCCGGCGTCGGCGTGGCGCTCGGCGCGCCGGCGGAAGGCGACCCAGCGGACCGCCGCACAGGCGTCTGGTTGGGCCTGCTCTCCGCCTTCGGCCAAGCCTGCGGCGCCGTCGGCACGCCGATGGCGGTCGACGCGTGCGCGCGCGCGGGCGAGACGATTCCTGACGGTTTCGCGCAGGGCTTCGTCCGCCTGCTGGGCGGCGTGCCGATCGTGCTGCTCTTCGTCCTCTGGACCACCCGCAAGGACGGCCTCCTCGCCAAGCTGCGCCGGCCTTACGCCTGGCGCACCGCCCCGATCTGGATGTTCATGAACGGCCTGGCGGGCCCCGCCCTCGGCGTGGCATGCTATCAATGGGCGCTCACCAAGCATGACGCCGCACTGGTGCTCAGCGTAGTGGCGTTGACGCCGCTGATCGGACTCCTGATGCAGTGGGCCGTCGAAGGACAGCGTCCGTCCTGGCGCCTCTGGGTCGGCGGCGCGATCGCCATCCTGGGCGTCGTGCTGCTACGTCGGCTCTGATCAGGTCAACGGGCGGCCGCGAGCTCCTGCATGGCACGTACCGCCATCAGTTCGCAGTTGAACCACATCGCGCCCGGCGGAAGCATCACCCAGGTCTGATATCTCCCGGGCGCCTTCACGTGGGACTGAGCACGCGCCAGGGTCGCACCCAAGGCCTTTGCCTTCTCGAGATGCAGACGGTCGCCGGTCGCACGCCACGCGGCCAGGTAAGTCCGGATAAGCTTGGCTGAGCTGGCGCAGACCGGCGCGTAGCATCGATATTGCTCCAGCACGCAAGGCAGCAGCCATTTACGGGCCTTGCCTCCGGCTGCGCCATCGGCGCTCTGGCTCACGGGCGTATCCTTCGGGGGCTGGGCCCAGACCACGAACTGATCTTCAGAGTACCGGAGGATCTCCAGGGCCAGCGCCAATTCTTCCGGACTACGTTCCTTCTGCCCGAGGAGATGTAAAGCCAGGTCACACGCCTCATGCTTCGTCATGTTCTCATAGGGCGGCAGCGGCCGGACGTCTTCGAACTGACCTTGCCAGTTCCAGGTGCGCACCGGATTCGCCATGATCCAAGCCAAGGCGCGACCACGGACCTTCGCGAATCGTCGCTCTCCGCTGACCGCTTCGAGCTGATCGAGGAAACCCACCACTCCCGTGGGCACGAGGATATTGGGCGAAGCCGGCTTGCCGTCGCGGGGATTCACGAAGAGCGGCCAGCTGCCTTCGGTGAGCTGCGTCTTCTCGTAGGTCGTCGCGATGCGCAAGGCGGCATCGAGATAGCGACGGTCCTTCGTGGCTGCATGCACGTCGAGAAGATAGCGGCCCGTCTCGGCCCCGCAATTAGTCAGATAGTTGCCGGAGGACATATGCCCCTTCAGCCGTTCACGATACAAAGTGGGGTGATAAGTCGGAGGGTGTCCCGCCCAGACGGCTTCATCGGTGAAAGACATCCCGAGGAGGTAGTCGGCGGCCCGCCGGGCAGCGGCCAGCGCTTCGGCCGCGTCGGCGGGCGCGGGTTGCTGGGCTGCATAGGTCGCCAGAGCCGAAGCGGCGGCGCCGACGATCTTGGAAGGATAACGGTAGAGGACGAACTGCGGCTCGGGCTGACCATCGCCGAACCAACAGCGCAGGTCCGGCGAGTGTACCAAGGTGGCGAGGGCGCGGGCCGGTCCCGCGGCATCGATCCCCTCGGCGGCAGGCTTGGAAAAAGGTGCCGCCCGATGAAGATGACGGACGGAGGCCTCGCCGACGACCTTGTCGGCGGCGTCCAGCCCCTGGACCGTCAGAGCAGCAGGCCCGACGGCGACCTCGGTCCACACGGGCGCGAGGGATGCCGACGGACGGAGCCCGTGGAAGGCGTGTTCGCGTCCGGCGGAATCCCGCAGGACGAACCGGTAGCGAACCGCGCCAGGGACCTCCGGCAGGTCGAACGCCGGAGCGTAGAGGAACTGCACCGCGCGTCCGTTCCAAGCCGGCTGACCGCCAGGCAGGAATGGCCTGACCGGCGTCGCCGTTTCCGCCAAGGCGCGTTTGGCAAGGTCAGCCGAGGGCTCGGCCGCGCCGAGGGAAGCGGACCAGATAACAACCGAAAGGATGAGGCTACGCATGGCAGTCATCGGAGATCAGCCTTACGTTCCTGGGCGTCGACCACGACGGTCGTGACCAGGTCCGAGCCCACGTTCGTCATCGAGCGGGCCATATCCAGCACCCGGTCCACGCCGAGCACGATGCCGATGCCTTCGGCCGGAATACCAAAGGTCACCAGCAAGCCGGCGATGAGCGGCAAAGATCCGCCGGGGATGCCGGCGACGGCCACCGCGCTGAGCACCGAGAGGAAGAGCAAGGTCAGCTGCTGCCCGACGGAAAGGTCCACACCGAAGACCTGCGCGACGAAGAGCACGACGCAGCCTTCATAGAGCGCCGTACCACTCATGTTCATCGTCGTACCGAGCGGCAGGACGAAGCCGGCCACGCTCGGCTTGAGCCCGAGGGTGTCTTTGGAGCACTCCAAGGCGGCCGGGAGCGTCGCATTGCTTGAACTCGTCGAGAAGGCGGTCACGAGCACGCCGCGGATGTCGCGGAAGAACGCCAGCGGCTTGCGATCGGTCCAGAGGCGCAGCCAGATCGACATCGTGCCGAAGAGATGGAGGAGCATCACCGCCAGACAGCCGAGGGCGAAGACCCCGAGGGCGATCAGGATATCCAGGCCGACCTTGACGATGACACCATAGATCATGAGCGGCACGGCGAAGGGCGCGAGCCGCAGGGCGAGCCGGACGATGCCCGTCATGAGCTCAGAGACGAGGTCCAGGGCCGAGAGCAGCTGCTGACGCTTCGCCTCGGCGAGCTGCGTGCCGACGACGCCGACGAGCAAGCCGAAGAGGATGAGCGGCAGGATGTCACCGATCGTGCCGTTGGTATGACCGACGACGGCCCCGAAGAGATTCTTCGGCATGAACATCTCGACGATGCCGGCCAAGGACAGCGACGGGGTGGCCGACGAGACGGCAACGTGCTTCTGCGCGGCGCCGCCGAATTCCTGCATGAGCATGGCCTTGGCACCGGCGTCGAGATGGTCGCCGGGACGGAGCACGTTCATCATCAGCAACCCCAGGCCGACGGCGATGGCCATGTTGAGGAAGAAAAGCGCGAACGTCCGACCGGCGAGCGGGCCGAGTCGGTCGAGGCGGCCGAGCTGCGCGACGCCCGCGGCGAGCGAGGCGAAAACCAAAGGGACCACCACGAAGAACAACAGGCGGAGGAAGATCTGTCCCAGCGGGTCGAAGATGTTCGTCGACACCTTCCGCATGAACTCCAATGACGAGGGAGAATACTGTCCGACCCCGAGGGTGGCCAGGCCGGCGACGACGCCGAAGAGCAGTCCGTAGAGGATACGGTTAGCGAGGGGACGATTGGTTTCGGCCATGGGGGTTGCCGACATCTTTAGGAGCGACTGCGACGGGCTTCCACTTTAAACAAGCCGCACCCCATGAACGCCCTGCCCTTCCTGCTGGCCGCCGGCCTGAGCCTCGGCGCCGCCGAAGTCATCCCTCCCCCGCCGAAACAGACCATGCCCGTCCCTTCGGCGGAAGAGTCCCTCGCCTGGAAGCCTCTCTTCGACGGCCAGACCCTCAAGGGCTGGACCGGCGACCCCGTCTACTGGCGCTGCGAGAACGGCGTGCTTGTCGGCGAGATCACCCCGGAGACCATCGTGAAGCGCAACACCTTCATCATCTGGGAAGGCTCGCTGCCCGGCGATTTCGAGCTCAAGGCGGAGTATCGCATCTCCGAGCGTGGCAACAGCGGCATCAACTACCACAGCGCGGACGTCGCGGGGCTGACCTTCGCCCTGACCGGACCGCAGGCCGACATCGACGGCCAGAACCGCCACACCGGGCAGAACTACGAGGAGCGCGGACGCACGTTCAATGCCCTCCGCGGCCAGATTACCCGCGTCCGCCCAGGCATGAAGGCCGAAGTCATCGGTTCGGTCGGCGACCCGAAGGAACTCGCCACCTTCATCCGCAACGGCGACTGGAACGAGTATCACCTCATCGTCCGCGGCGGCACGCAGACCCATATCCTCAACGGACACGTCATGAGCATGGTCATCGACGACGACGCGGCGGCTCGTCACCCCGAAGGCAAGATCGGCGTGCAGGTCCACGTCGGCCCCCCGATGAAGGTCGAATATCGTAACTTCCGCGTCAGACAGCCCTGAGGTCGGCCAGGATCGCGTCCCAGAGGGCGATGCGCGCCTCGATGGCGGCGACGGAGGAGGCGGCGGCGGCGTCCCACTTGCGGTCATCGTCGCCGCAGAGCAGTTCGACCATCCGGAGCGAGATCGCGCCGTGATGGCCGCCATCGACCTCGATGTGCCGTTCGAGGTAATAACGGAAGGTGTCGAGCTTGCCCGGGTATTCCCGGCTGAGTCGCGTGACCAGTTCCGTGAACATGTCGGGGATCAGGTCTTCGCGTCCGAAGGTGAAGGCCGCGGCGACCTCATGGGACCTGCCGTTCGTCGCCAAGCCGAAGGTCGCACCGGAGAACGTGGCAGCTCCGGAGGGGACGCCGGCGGAGACCAAGGCCGAGGCGGTCGAACCACCCGCGCGGACGGACGCGAGCGCCTTGTCGACGGCGGAAGTATCGGCACCGGCCTCGTGCATCGCACGCAGGTAAAGATCGAAGTGCGCGATGCGGCCGCCGCGCGGATCGACATCAGATTCCTCGCCGCAGACGATCTCATTGATCAGGAAACGCACCTCGGCGTCGCCGACCGGCACCCAGGGGACGTTCACGCAAGTGAGGTCGCGCTGCAGGCGCTTGAGCAGCGACATGAAATCCCAGACGGCGAAGACATGCGAACGCATGAACACGCGCACGTCGTCGAGCGAAGCCATCCGGGCGTAGAGCGGATGCGCGAGCAAACGGGCCCGGGCGGGCGCGATGCGGGAGCGGATGGCGTCGAGGCGGGACATGGAATGGAGGGTAAGGGTGCAGGGAGGAAGGCAAGCGGGAGGAGGACTAAAGTAAATGAGAGGACTGAATGGAGGACTGCGTGGATCAGTTTGGTCGGGATTTCCGGTACCGAATAAGGCCTCCAAGCAGACGCCCCACCCTGTTGCAGTGTTCGGAAATGGTTAAGACGTCCGATTCCTTCAAGAAGCCGGCCTTGATGCAGATGAGCAGCTGAGTCTCAAGCTCCGCAAGCGAACCCCTAGCGATATATAGAAACTTCAAGGTATCCCTATTCGACCCCTTGGCGTTACCCTCAGCGATATTTGACGGGATAGAAACCGCCGATCGTCTTAGCTGATGGATGATGTCAGCATCAAGACGTGTGCCGTTGGCACGACACATCAAATACACCGCAACCGCAAGCTCACAGGCTTCCGACCAAGCAGATAACCTCCGGTAATCCGGGCCCAAAGATTCCTCCTCCATCCGAACATAGAACCACCTCTATCCGCACCAACGAGTCGCCAATCACCTCAGTCCTGACTGAGGCGAACACCTGCTTTTCAATTCAGCCCTCTACTCAGCCCTCTACTCAGGACTCCATTCAGGCCTCTATTCAGCCATCTGTCATCGACTCAGTCATCTACCCTTGATCTGCCTCAACGCCTCATACGTCGCGATCCCGCAGGCGGTCGAGCGATTCAGCGACCGGGTCTTCTCATTGAAGTGCGGGATCTTCACCTCGCGGTCCGGGCCGAACCAGGCGTGGACTTCCGGGGCGGCGCCGCAGCTTTCGCTGCCGAAGACCAGCCCGTCGCCTTCTTGGAACTGCGTGTCCCAGAGGCCGCGCGTGGTCTTGGTCGTGAAAAGCCAGAGGCGCTCAGGACGTCCGGGCGAAGCCAGGAAGGCTTCCCAGTCATCGTGATGACGGACGTCGAGTTCGTGCCAGTAGTCCATCCCGGCGCGGCGGAGCTTGGCGTCGTCGATCTTGAAGCCCAGCGGATGGACCAGGTGCAGCACGCAGTCGGTGATCGCGCACATGCGCCCGATGTTGCCGGTGTTCGGCGGGATCTCCGGGCGGAGCAGGACGAGGTGGAGCGGCGGCTTCACTTCCGTCGGCTCATCGCGCGCGAGATCTCACGCTTGGCTTCGCGCTCCTTGATGTCCTGGCGCTTGTCATGCATCTTCTTGCCCTTGCCCACGGCGAGGAGGCACTTCGCCAGGCCGTGCTTGAAGTAGATCTTCAACGGCACGATCGCGTGGCCGCCGGACTGGATCTCCGCGGCGATCTTCTCGACCTCCGCCTGCTTCAGCAGCAGCTGGCGCGTGCGGTAGGAGGCGTGGTTGTTGAGGTTGCCGAAATCATACTCCGCGATGTGCGCGTGATAGAGCATCACGCCCTTCGGGCCGATCTTGATGAACGCGTCGGCGATGTTGGCCCGGCCGGCGCGGAGGGACTTCACCTCGGTGCCACGCAGGACGATCCCGGCCTCGTAGGTCGGGCCGATGAAATAGTCGCGTCCCGCCTTCGGGTTATTGACCTCAGGTAGAACGTGCTCTCGGCGGGCGGCCATCGGATGACGAAAGGGCTACTCGCCGGCAAGCCGGCTGTGGCGGGAGACTGCCTTAGGCAGGCAGGCGATCCTCAGGCCGGAACTCCCAGGAGATACGGCCTTCGATGACTTCGCGCAGGGCGATGTCTTCAGGGGAAAGCTTTTCGAACACGTCGCCCAGGGTGTGGTTATACTTCGGGGGCTGGACGGAGTAGTCGGCCGTGCTGCGGAGCTGCTTCACGCGCTTGGAGATCACGTTGATGAGAATGTTCGCATCAGGGATGACTTTACGGGCATCTTGGAGGTAATCGTCGCGCATGGTGGGTTTCCCGATTAGGGAACCACCGAACCTAGGGCAGCACCCCCCTCTGGCAAGCGATTTTTGGGGGGCAAAAATGCCTTTGCCCTGCGATTTCATGGGGGTAAGGTGCCCGCAGATGCCAAACCAAGAGCCTTACGGACAGTCCATGAAGTCCAAAGGGGGACTCAGCCGTCTATTCAACGCCCTTCGCTACACCTGGGACGGCCTCAAGGCGGCCGCTACGCACGAGGAAGCCTTCAAGCAGGAGCTCATCGTGGTCATCCCGCTCTCGATCGTCGCCTGGTTCATCCCGGTCAGCCTCCCGGAGCGCGCCCTGCTCTTCTCCACCTTGCAGCTGATCCTCATCGTCGAGCTCATCAATTCGGCCATCGAGGCCAACACGGACCACATCTCCCTGGAGCGTCACCCCCTGGCCAAGCGGGCCAAGGACATGGGCAGCGCGGCCGTCTTCCTGACCATCGTCATCGCCCTGTCGGTCTGGGGCACGGTGCTCTGGCAGCGGTTCGCCTAAGGCATCCCGATTTCACCCGGGCACAAAAAACCCGCCGGTTCACGGCGGGTTTTTGCTGGGGTCTTGAGACCGAGGCTTAGGCCTTGGTGACGAGGCCGGCCTTGAGGGCCTTGACCGAGACCCACTGGCGCTTCACCGAGCCGTTAGGCTGGAGGACGCGGATGCGCTGGACGTTCGGCTTGAACGTGCGCTTGGTCTGCTTCACGAGCTGGAAGCCGATACCGCCGCTCTTCTTGGACTGACCGCGGTGAATGATTCGGCGGCCCTTGACGGGGCGCTTGCCGGTGACGCTGCAGATACGGGACATAGTGTTCGGGCTCCTTTTGGAAAGTCGGAGCAAAGGAGTGCCGGGGCCGTTGGCAAGCGGTAATTACCCCTTAAGTCCGCTTCAAAGCCCGGTCGAGGGCTTGCAGGCCGGTCGAAAGGGCGTCCGGAGGGGTCAAAAGGCTCAAAACGACGCTCGGGACCGTCGTCGGCATGCCATAGAAGTAACCGGGGTGAGCCCAGACGCCTTCGCTCAGGGCATTCATCAGGAAGCGGTCTTCATGGACGCCGGGGGGTAAGGTGAGGATAGCCGTCCAGCCGGCCGGGCGCGGCAGCACGGTGCAGCCGACGGCGGTCGAGGCGACCCAAGCGCGGAGGGTGGCTTCACCCTGGGCGACGCGGGTACGGACGAGCGAACGGAGCGGTTCGGCCCGACGGAGGAGATCAGGCAAGGCGAGCTGGGCCGGGGTGTTCACCGAAAGGAAAGCGTCGGCGATGTGCTCGAGGCGACGGCAGGCTTCGAGCGTCGAAGTGGCCGGCCCGGCGACGACGATCCAGCCGAGCTTGAGCTGCGGCGCGAGGGCGACCTTGGAGAGACCGCTGAGGACGAACGTCATCACGTTGGCCTCGCCGGCCCACGTGCCCGGTGAGGCGACGCCTTCGGCCGGATAATCCAGGAAGACCTCGTCGCACACGATCGCGAGGCCGTTCTTGAGCGCGAACCCGCGCAGGACATCGCGATCGCGACGGCCGACGAACGCGCCGGTCGGGTTGGACGGATTGATGCAGAGCACCGCGCGCGTCTGGCGGTTCACGCTGAGCGTGGCCGCATCGATGACCCACTCGCCGGCGAGCTGGACGAGCTGATAAGGGCGCAGCGTCACGCCTTCGAGCGCGGCGATGACTTCGAGCAACGGATAGGCCGGCTCAGGTACGAGTACTTCGTCGCCGGGATTGCAAAGGAGCTTGAAGACCCAGGAGTAGGCTTCGCTGGTGCTAGCCGTGAGGAAGAGCTGGTCGACCGGCACGCGGGCGCCGCGGGAAGAATAGTAATCCGAGATCGCCGTGCGGGCCGAGGCCATGCCCAGCGGATTCGGGTCCTGACGCTGCACGCCGTCACGACGGAGCAACGGACCCAGATCGGCGGCCGACCACGCGAAGCCCGCGTTGGCCGGATTGGAATCGGAGAGGTCGAGCACCGGCTGCCCGGCCGAGAGCCGCTTCGCTTTGGCCTTACTCAAGGCGTTGGTCGTGTCGGCGAAAGAGAGTCTCGAACTAAACATAAGGAAGGTGGAAGCGGTTGGCGGTTAGCGGTTGGCGGTTGGCGGTTAGACCGCAAGGCACGCAACAATCCGTAACCACCCCTCACAAGCAAGGGTTATGAGCCCAGAAGGGACTTATGTTATATGGCGCGCATCAGGAGGACGAAATGCCGGCGCCGAAGGCTTAGCGACGGACGGAGCCTCCGTGTCGCCGTCGCGACGTGAGGCCCGGAAACGAATAAGGCCCCCCAGGAGACGACCCGCTTCTTCGGCACGGCCCAGAAGCGACTCGCAGATTCGGCTATCCAGAAGGCCGGCCTCCTGCATCACCTCCACCTGGGTGCGAAGCTCACACAAAGAGCCCCTGGCGATGTAAAGGAACCTCAAGGCGTCCTGATTCGTCCCGCGGCCGGCGCCTTCGGCGATGTTCGATGGAATGGAGATAGCCGCCCGACGAAGCTGATCGACGAGCGCGAAATCATTCCGGACCGCCGCGACATTCACGACTCGAAAGACTTCGACCGCGAGGGCCTTGGCGGCCTTCCATGCCGAAAGATCACGATAACTGACCACCTTGGGATTCTCTTGGGGATGCATAGACTGCCTATCATCGAGAAACGCTCTCCCTCCGCACGTCCCGCCATCACCCATGACACGACTGATAGAGGCACCCCACACCCAGACCCCGTAACCTTCCCCGCACTTCCGCCTATTGCATCTTCCCAACCGCCAACCGCTAACCGCCAACCGCTAACACCCCCTTTGCCACCTAATTCCAGATTGAACTCATCCCCTCCCCCTCCAAAGGTGTCCTTATGTCCCAGCAAGTCCTGAAGCCTCGCGTCCGCGGGTTCATCTGCATCACCTCCCACCCCGACGGCTGCGCCGCGGCGGTCCGCGAGCAGATCGCCTACGTGAAGTCCCGTAAGCCCATCCAGGGCGGCCCCAAGTCGGTCCTCGTGATCGGCGCCTCCACGGGCTACGGCCTCTCCTCCCGCATCTCCGCCGCCTTCGGTTCCAGCGCCGCGACGCTCGGCGTGTTCTTCGAACGCAACGGCGAAGGCGACAAGCCCGGCTCGCCTGGCTGGTACAACACCGCCGGCTTCCACGCCGAAGCGAAGAAGGCCGGCCTCAAGGCCGTCTCGATCAACGGCGACGCCTTCTCGGCCGAGCTCAAGGCCCAAGTCATCGAAGCAATCAAGTCCAAGATGCCCGGCGGCAAGGTCGACCTCGTCGTCTACTCCCTCGCCTCCCCCCGCCGCACCGCCCCCGATGGCGTGACCTACAAGTCCGTCCTCAAGCCGACCGGTGCGCCCTTCCACGCCAAGAACCTGGATACCGACAAGAAGGTCGTGAACGAGGTCACCCTCGAGACCGCGTCCGCCGATGACATCGCGCAGACGGTCAAGGTCATGGGCGGCGAAGACTGGGAACTCTGGATGAACGCCCTCGACGGCGCCGGCGTCCTGAAGGAAGGCTGCCAGACGGTCGCCTATTCCTACATCGGACCGCAGGTGACCTGGCCGATCTACAAGGACGGCACCATCGGCAAGGCCAAGGAAGACCTCGAGCGCGCCGGCCGCAAGATCGACGACCTGATGAAGCTCCACCGCGGCCGCGCCTTCGTGTCCGTCAACAAGGCCGTCGTCACGCAGGCCAGCTCGGCCATCCCGGTCGTCCCCCTCTACGTCTCGCTGCTGTTCAAGATCATGAAGGCCAAGGGCACGCACGAAGGCTGCATCGAGCAGATCCAGCGCCTCTTCGAGAAGCAGATGTACAACGGCAACGCCCTCGACTTCGACGAGAACGGCCGCGTCCGCATCGATGACTGGGAGATGGCGCCCGACGTCCAGAAGGCCGTCTTCGACGCCTGGCCGCAGGTCACGACGGAGACCTTCGACGCGCATGCCGACTTCGCCGGCTACCAGTCCGACTTCATGAAGAACTTCGGCTTCGGCCTTGCCGGCATCGATTACGAAGCCCGGACCGAAGTCGAACGCCCCATCGAGGACGCATAAGTGGCCAAGGTCTTCTCCATCGCGAACCAGAAGGGCGGCGTCGGCAAGACGACCACCACGGTGAACCTCGGCGCCGGCCTCGCGCGCCTCGGCATCCCGACCCTCCTCATCGACCTCGACGCCCAGGCCAACGCGACCAGCGCGCTCGGCATCGAGAAGACCGAAGGCAAATCCCTCTACAAGGTCCTGCATGGCGAGGCCAAGGCCGCCGACATGATCGTCGCGACCTCCACCGAGAAGCTCGACCTGATCCCGTCGGAGGTCGACCTCGCCGCCGTCGAATCCGAACTCGCCCAGGCGGAGAACTACCTCGGCCGTCTGCGCGAAGCCCTCGCGCCCGTCATCGCGACCGGCAAGTACAAGGCCATCCTCATCGATTGCCCGCCCGCGCTCGGCATGCTCTCCATGAACGCGCTCGGCGCGTCCGACCACCTGATCGTCACCCTGCAGACCGAATACCTCGCGATGGAAGGCCTCGGCCAGATCCTCGGCGTGGTCGACCAGCTCAAGGCCGCCGGCGCGAGCGACAAGCTCACCGTCGGCGCGATCGTGATGACGATGTATGACGTGCGCACGAAGCTCTCGCGCCAGGTCGTCGAGGAGGTTAAGACCCACTTCCCCGCCCTCGTCATGGATTCGATGATCCCGCGCACGATCCGCCTGTCGGAGTGCCCGAGCCACGGCCAGACGATCTTCCAATACGACGTGCATTCCCCGGGCGCCGTCGCCTACGACGCGCTCGCCAAGGAATTCGCCAAGCGCTTCGCGCTGAAGTGAGCGGCGCCGGCCAGCCGCGCGTCCGCCTCGTGCGGAGTTTCGAGGAACTGCGCACCACGCGCTTCGCCGACGGCGTCAACGCGCTCTGCTGGGAACGCACGCTGCCGGGCGACTACGCTGAGGTCATCGCCATACTCGGCCCGGGCGAAGGCATCGTCGCGCTGGAGGATGAACGCATCCGCGCCCTAGAGCTAAGTCCGGCCGGACGGCTCGCGGCCGAGGTGATGCTCGCGGACCAGCAGCTCCTGCGCGACCACGACCTCGCCCCGTCGCTCAACTGCGTCTACGACTGCGTACGCGGCCCTGACGCCGGCACGGTGCCGACGGACGTCACCTCGTTCCATGTCGACAGCGCCCCCGTCGAGGTGGACACATGGCTCTGCACCTATCACGGCGCCTGTAGCGAAGGCCTGCGCAATGAGGACGCCCTGCTCAAGGTTGCGATTCCCGAGATCCGCGCGACGCTGCTGAAGGAATACGGCGGCGCAGACGACGCGGGCTTCGCCGAGTTCCTGCACGAGCGCAGCTACGACTCGCACTACGCACCCAAGCCCGGCGCGAAAGCCTACCCTTTCGGGACCTTCGCGCTCTGGCGTATCGCCACGCGCTGGCCGGGCAGTCCTGTGCCGCCCTGCGTCCACCGCGCCCCGGAGAACCGCCCCGGCTCACCGCGATTGCTGCTGATCAGCTGAGTTATTTAACCAGCGTCAGCTTCGACGGATAACGACGGTCGGCGTTCCATTCGCCGAGATAGATGTCACCGGCGGAATCCACAAAGAGGTCGTGTCCATGCTTGAAGATCGGCTGGGCCTGGCTGAGCGGCTGCAGCTTGCCGTCGACGTACTTGGGCTCGCTGCCACCCGGCGCGCTGAGCACCTTCTTGGTGGCGCGGTCCAGCACGAGCAGGAAGCCCGATTGCGGGAGACGCTTGCCTTTAGCATCCTTGCTCCAGCAGACGGCGGCATAGATCTTGTCGCCACGGAAGAAAAGCTGCCCCGCGAAAGCTCCCGGGAGGTCGAGGGTGTCGACGTACTTTCCGTCCAAGGTGAACGCTTTGAGCTGGTTCTGGCTGCGCGACGGAACCCAGACCAGCGGTCCGCGCGGATCGGCGGCGTCGATGGAGATACCGTGGGCGTTGCTGAGGTTCGCGGCGTCCTTGGTAGGCCCGCCCCATTTCTTGAGCAGCTTCCCTTCGAGGGAGAATTCGTAGATGAGATTGGAGCCGTAGCCGTCGGCGACGAGCAGCGTGCCCGCCGGCGTCCAGGCGACGTCGCACGGCATGAACTTGCCGTCGCTCAGGCCGAGTTCCTTCGGCGTCGGGAGCTTGCGCACGAGTTTGCCGTCGGTCGTCAGCAACGTGACGCGTCCTTCGACCGCGGAGGGGTTCCAGCCTTCGGCCGCCATATGCCAGCCGGAGTCGACGTGCACGAGATACTCCACGCCGTCCTTTTCGAAGATTTCCAGACCATGACCGCCGCCGAGTCCGGCACTGATCGAACGGACGTATCGGCCATCCTTCTCTAAGACGATGAAATCATTCTTCGGGTGGTCGGTCACCAGATAGATACGACCCGCCTTATCCTCGGCGAGCGCGTGCGCGTTGACGATCGGAGCGACGGCCGGATCGGCCTTGGCCCAACCCAGGTCGAGGGTGTAACGAACCGCCCCGTGGCCGAGGACCGGAGCCGTCTCGGCGGCGAGAAGCGGCGTGACGAGGAACAAGGTAAGGAGACGCATGAAGGGATGGCGGCAGACTACCCGCGCGGACGCTTCAGGCAAGCCCGCCAAGCCGTCCTCTAATGGCTTGTTCTTAGTCCCTTGCCTCGGGGCGGACCGCGGCTTGGATGAAGCCATGCGCCGTAACCTCGCCTGGCTCCGCCCCTACGTCTTCGGGACCGTGCTCGCCGGCATCCTGACCTTCGACCTCTCCAACCAATGGGAAGTCCCGATCCGACTCATCCCTAAGGAGTTCTTCGAACGCTACGTCGACGGCTTCGACCCCCACGCCGAACCGGCCGCGCTGCTCGCGCTCGCCGAAAAAGACAACGTCCAGGCGCAGTATGTCTATGCGCTCCGACACACCGCCTACGCGCCGGTCGAATTACAGATCAAGGAGGACCGGGAGCTCGCCTTCCGCTGGACCCTGAAAGCAGCCGAGGGCGGCCATTCGCGCGCCATGGCCGTAGTCGCCCTGTATTACTTCCGCGGAACGGGAACCGCGAAGAACCTGAAAGAGGCCAAGGACTGGGCCGACCAAGCCGTGGCGAAAGGCCAGTCGATGGGCTTCCGCGTGCTCGGCGACCTGCGTCGGGAAGATGCCCGCGCCCTGAAAGCGCCGTCGGCCACCGCAGACAACAAGAAGACGCTTTCGGACTACGAGACCGCCATGAAGGAAGCCTTCGCCTACTACCGCCGCGGCGCGGACGCCGGCGAGCGTATCGCCTTACGCATGATGTCCGAAGGTCATGACGAAGGCGTCCCAGGCATGCCGCGCAATTACGAGCTCGGCACGGAGTTCCTCCGACGATCGGCGATGCGCCGCGACCTGACCGCAATCCGGGCGATGGCTGAGCGGCTCGAGAAAGGCGTCAAAGCCCCGCGCGACCTTTCCCAGGCCTACGCATGGAGACTCGTGCTGAGCCAGCTCACGGGCGTCGATAAGGACGCAGCGGAGCTGGCCCGCCTGGAAGGCACGATGGGCCTGCCGGAGATCCAGCGCGGACAGAACGACGCCGCCAAGATCCTCAAGGAGCTGCCGTCCGAAGCATCCGACGCCCTTTCGCGCCTGCACACCACCCGCTGAGCCATGACGCCGGCCCAACTGAAGTCCTCCGCGGAAGCCGACGCGCAGCTGCCTCGCGGCCTCTCGCGCGAGGCGCAGTCCCTCTGGTTCATCAAGAAGGGCGACTGGGATGCGGCCCATGACATCGCCCAAGATATCGAGACTCCCGTCGGCTCCTGGCTCCATGCGCTCCTCCACCTGATCGAAGGCGACCTGGGCAACGCCCGGTACTGGTTCGCCGAAGCCGGCCAGCCGGTGAAGAAGCCCTCGCAGATCGACGAACTCTGGGACGAAATCGCCGGAGTCGTGCTGAAGTAAGGGGTTGGGTTTGACGCATCGGGGCTTCCCGCCTCGATAGCGGCATGTCCGCTCAGCCACGCCGTGCCCTGACCGGCGTGCCTTCGCACGCCTGGGCCGCTTGCGCCTGTTCGGAAGGCGCCGAGCGACGCGTGATCGTCTTCCTGGCCTCGAACCTCGGCGCGGCGGAGACCTTCGCGGAAGAGACCGCCCAGCTGCTGACCCTGCTCAATGACGCACAGCCGGTCGCCCGCACCCTGACCGAAGCCGATGCGGCTGTCCCGGCCTTCGAAGCCGACTGCGACCTCCTCGGCGTCCTCTCGCTGCTGCGCCACGGCAACCATGACGCGAAGCGGCCGCTGCTCATCGCCTGCACGCCCGGCTCGCTCACCCGTCGCTCGCCCGCCCCCGAAGCCACGGCCAAGGCCGAGATCGTCGTCCGCAAAGGCGAGAAGCTCGCCCTGCGTGACTTCGCGAAGCGCCTGGCCGAAGACTTCGGCTACGCCCACGAGGCCCTCTGCGAACAGCCTGGTGAATACGCGCTCCGCGGCGGCATCCTCGACGTCTACCCCTTGAACGCGCAGATGCCCGTGCGCATCGACCTCTTCGGCGACGTCGTCGAGTCGCTCCGCCCGTTCGACCCCGCGACGCAGCGCAGCGAAGGCGAGGTCGACGGCCTCGTCATCTGCGCGCCGCGGGATGATTCCGGCTCGGCCCCCGAGGCGCCATTCTTCCGGCACCTGCCGGCCGACGCGCTCATCATCTCGGTGGACCGCTGCCACGAGGACGTCCTCTGCGCCGAACTACACTCGGCCAAGGTCGACGAACTCGTGCTCGAGGAGACCGACGATGCGCCGCTCGGCTACGCGGCGCACGCCCTCGAATCGGCCCCGGCTGAGTCCTTGCTCATCGGCTCCGCGACGGACAGCACCGAGACGCGCCCCGCCCTCCTCCGGGCCGCCGCCTCGCTGGCCAAGGACGGGCGTCCCTGCCTGCTCACCGGCGACACCGACGGCTCCGTCGACCGGCTCAACGCCGAGGTCGCCAGCGCCAAGATCCGCGGCTTCGCGCCACGCATCACCCACGGACGCTTCGGCGGAGGCATCCTCATCGCCCCGGACAAGTTGCCCGGCCTGCTCAAGGACGGCCTGCTCCTGCTGACCGAACGTGAGCTCTTCGGCCGACGCAAACGTCCGCTCGCCGTCCTGCCGCGCCGCCGCACCGCCATCCGCGCCGCCGTCGGCCGCGCGCTCGACTTCGGCGAACTCGCCGACGGCGACGCGCTCGTGCACGCCACGCAAGGCGTCTGCCTGTTCCGCGGCATCAAGGCCCACGAGCACAACGGACGTACCGAAGATTTCATCGGCCTGGAGTTCGCCCTGAAATCGATGCTGCACCTCCCCGTGCGGGAGTCGCATCTCCTCACGCGTTACATCGGGATCGGCCGGGCCATCCCGAAGCTCTCCAAACTCGGCGGAGGCGGCTGGGAGAAGTCGCGCAAAGCCGCCGAGAAGGCCACCGCCGACCTCGCCGCGCAGCTGCTGGCCATGCAGGCCGCCCGCTCGACCAAGCCCGGCATCACGCACCCGAAGGACGCGGACAACGCCTGGATGGGCGAGTTCGAACGCTCCTTCCCGCATCGTGAGACGCCGGACCAGACCCGCGCGATCGTCGACGTGAAGGCCGACATGGAACGCCCCGCGCCCATGGACCGCCTCATCAGCGGCGACGTCGGCTTCGGCAAGACCGAGGTCGCCCTCCGCGCCGCGTTCAAATGCGTCCTCGGCGGACGCCAGGTCGCGATCCTCGCGCCGACCACCGTCCTCGCGCAGCAGCACTTCGAAAGCTTCAAGGAGCGCCTCGCCCGCTGGCCGGTCTCCGTCGAACTCCTGAGCGGTTACCGTACCGCCAAGCAGAAGGCCGACGTCCGGGCGCGCGCCGCGGCCGGGACCGTCGACGTCGTCGTCGGCACGCACGCCCTGCTCTCCGACGGCACCCGCTTCGGACGGCTCGGCCTCGTCATCATCGACGAAGAGCACCGGTTCGGCGTGCGCCACAAGGAGCGCCTCAAGGAGCTGCGCACCGAGGTGGACGTGCTCGCCATGAGCGCGACGCCCATCCCGCGCACGCTCTACCTCGCGCTCGTCGGCGCGCGCGACCTCAGCGTCATCGAGACCCCGCCGCGCGAACGCCTGCCCATCCGCACCATCGTCCGGAGCTACGACGAGAAGCTCGTCCGCGACGCCGTGAAGGCCGAGCTGGCCCGCGGCGGCCAGGTCTTCTACCTGCACAACCGCGTCGAGACGATCCAGGCCGTCGCGGAGCGGATCGCCGCGCTCGTACCCAAGGCGCGCATCATCGTGGGCCACGGCCAGATGCCGGCCGGGCAGCTCGAAGAAGTCATGTCGGCCTTCGTCGCCGGCGAGTACGACGTGCTGGTCTGCACGACCATCATCGAGACCGGCCTGGACATCCCGAACTGCAACACGCTCATCATCGAGGGCGCCGACCGCTTCGGCCTCGCGCAGCTCTACCAGCTGCGCGGGCGCGTGGGCCGGTTCAACCGTCAGGCCTACGCCTACCTCTTCCTCCACCGCCATGCCGCGCTGGTCGGCACGGCGCACCGCCGCCTCTCGGCCATCCGTCAGTATAACCAGCTCGGCGCCGGCTTCCGCATCGCCATGCGGGACCTCGAACTGCGCGGTGCCGGCAACATCCTGGGGGCGGCGCAGAGCGGCCACGTCGCGACCGTCGGCTTTGATCTCTACTGCCAGCTCCTCCGCCGGAGCGTCGCCAAGCTGCGGGGCGACAAGGGCGCGGTCATCGAACGTTGCGAGGTCCAACTGGACTTCATCGACCACACCCAAGCCGCCCTGGGGACGGAACAGACCAACAGCAGCGACGGCGAAGTCCCCCTGCTGACCGCCACCCTGCCGTCGGACTGGATCCCCGAGACGCGCCTGCGCATCGAAGCCTTCCGCCGCATCGCGCTGGCGCTGGATGCCGCCGAGGTGGCCGAACTGCGGACTTCGCTGAAGGATCGTTACGGCAAACTGCCCCCGGAAGCGGACGCCCTGCTCAGCCTGGCGGAGATCCGGTGTCTGGCGGAGGATAAATGTGTCGTTTCGGTGACGACCGACGGCGCCGTGCTGCGTTGTCAGCAGGCGCTCGCCGGCCGCCCACCTGAGCCCATTCTCGTCGGCAACCGGTTTCCCCGCTTGACCGTACGAGACCCCCTGCGGAAACTGAAGGAAATCCGCGGCTTCCTTTCACGGCTGCCCGCGCCTGACGTCCGATGAAATCCTTCCTCCTCTCCAGCCTGCTCGCCCTGACCGCGGCCGTCGCCTCCGCCCAGCTCAAGCTGCCTTCGGTCGAGGAAGCTGCCGCCAAGCGCTGGTCCCAGCTGAACTCCGACCGGATCGCCGCCGACGCGGACGGCCAAGGCATCACCCTTTCGGATATCCGCCGCCAGATCGACCCGATCGTCGGTCAGCTGCGCGCCGCCTCCCGTACCGACCTCGAGTTCGAGCAGGCGCTAGGGCAAGCCGCGAAGGAGACGCTCAAGTCGATGGCCGAACGCCAGATCGTGATCGCCGAATTCCGCGCCAACACCCCCAACCTGCCTGCCACCTACGTCGAAGCGGACATCGAAGAGACCATCCGTCGGGACTTCGGCGGAGACCGCAACCGTTTCGTCGCCTCGCTGCGCGCGGCCGGCACCACCCCGCTCGCCTACCGCAAGACCATCGAAGACCGCATCATCTTCGAATACATGGTGGGCCAGATCCGTCGCACCGCCTGGGACGTCAATCCGGGCAAGATCCAGGAGTACTACGACAAGAACAAGGCCGACTTCGCCCGCAAGGAGCAGGTGAAACTCCGCCAGATCACCCTCACGCAGGGCGCCGCCGAGAAGCCCGAAGAGACCGCCGCCCGCGCCAAGGCCTGGGCGGAAGCGCTGCGCCAGCCGGCCAAGGTCGCCGAACTGCTCGCCGCCTACAAGATCGGCGGCAAGCCCATCGCCGGACAGCCGACTTTCGCCGACGTGGCCGAACGCATCAGTTCCGACGACTTCGCGCGCAAAGGCGGCGACGCCGGCTGGCGTAACTTCGAGGACCTTAACCAGACCGTCGTCGCCGCCGTCCGCCAGCTGAAGCCCGGCGAAATCTCGGAGCCCTTGAAATTCGATGTCGGCGCCGCCCCCATCTACGTGATCGTCAGCCCGGAGTCCGTGCGCCCGCAAGGCCATGCGCCGGTGAATGACCCCGAAGTCATGGCGGAGATCGAGACGAAGGTGCGTTCAATCGGCATGAAGCTCGCGATCCAGCGCTGGTTAGACGACCTGCGCGCCAAGCACTACGTCCAGCTGCGCTGAGATGGACTCCGACCGCCGTGAACCCGTCGCCGTGACCGGCCGGGCTCCCGCCGCCGCCTACGCCTGCCATGCTTTCCCGCGGCGCAGCGCGGGCGTGCTGCTCCATCCGACCGCCCTGCCAGGAGACGGCCCCGTCGGGTCCTTGGGAGCCGAAGCCCGCCGCTTCGTCGACATCCTCGCCGCCGCCGGCTTCGGCTGGTGGCAGGTCTGCCCGCTCGGGCCGACCGGCTACGGCGACTCTCCTTACCAGGCCCTCTCCGTCTTCGCCGGAAATCCATACCTGCTCGATCTCGCTGACCTCGGCGCGCGCAAACTACTCACTCCTGAGGAGATCGCCGCGCTGCGACGCGGGAGTGACGGTCGCACCGACTATGGTCGCCTCTGGAACCAGCTGCGCCCCGCCCTGCAGCTCGCCGCCCGCCGCGGCGCCAAGGTCCTGAAGCAGAACGCCGCCTTCGGACGCTTCCGCGAAAAGCAGTCCGGCTGGCTCGGCGCCTGGTGCCGATTCTCCGCGCTACGCGAAGCGAACGGCTTCACCGCGCCGGACAAGTGGACGATCGACGAAGCCCCGGCCGAAGCCGTGGCCGAGGCTGAAGTGCTGCAGTTCCTGTTCGCCGAGCAATGGAAAGCGCTGCGTGAGTACGCGCACGGCAAAGGCGTCCGCTTCTTCGGCGACGAACCCATCTACGTTTCCGCCGATGGTTGCGACGCGAAGACCCGCCCGGAGCTCTTCCAGCTCGACGCGCAGGGCCGGCCGACGGCCGTGGCCGGCGTGCCGCCGGATTACTTCGCCGCGGACGGACAGCTCTGGGGCAATCCGCTGTATGCCTGGGACCGGCACGCCGCCGACGGCTTCGCCTGGTGGCAGGCGCGCGTCCGCCACGACCTCGAACTCTTCGATGCGATCCGCATCGACCACTTCCGCGGCATCCATGATTACTGGAGCGTGCCTGCCGGCGCGCCCAACGCCCGCGAAGGCAAATGGTGCGACGGCCCCGGACTCGCCTTCACCGACGCGCTCGCCGGCCTGCCGCTCGTCGCCGAAGACCTCGGCCTGCTCTCCCCCGGCGTCGACGTGCTCCGCCAGGCCTCCGGCCTGCCCGGCATGTCGGTGCTGCAATTCGGGTTCGGGGGACCTCCCGAGGGCAATCCGCACTTCCCAGCGAACATCACCGCCGACCGCGTCGTCTACACCGGCACGCACGACAACGATACCGTCGTCGGCTGGCACGCGCAGGCGTCCGCCGACGAGCGCGCCCGCGTCGAGGCCGTGTTCGGCGCGATGACTGCTCCGCACGTCACGCTCGCCGAGGCGGCCTTGGCTTCGCCCGGCGTGGCCGCGTTCATCCCCGTCCAGGACTTGCTCGGACTAGGCGCCGAAGCGCGTTTCAACACCCCCGGCAACCCGCAAGGCAACTGGGGCTGGCGCATGAGCGACCTGCAGCTGACCACGCTGACGGCGATGGCCGGGGCGTGGCGTCAGCGACTGAAGGCGACCGGCCGGCTCAGCGCGTAAGGCGACGGTACTTCGGGCGACGCGGCGTATCCGATTCGAGGCCGAGGCGCTTGCGTCGGTCTTCGAGGTAGTCGCCGTAGTTGCCTTCGTGCCAGACCACCGTGCTGTCGTCTTCGAACGCGAGGATGTGCGTGGCCACGCGGTCGAGGAACCAGCGGTCGTGGGTCACGATGACCGCGCAGCCGGCGAAGCCTTCGAGCGCGTCTTCGAGGGCGCGGATCGTGTTCACGTCGAGGTCGTTGGTCGGCTCATCGAGCAGGAGCACATTGGCTCCGGCCTTGATGAGGCGCGCGAGGTGGATGCGGTTGCGTTCGCCGCCCGACATCACGCCGACCTTGCGCTGCTGGACGTCACCCGTGAAACCGAAGCGCGCCGCGTAGGCGCGGGCCGGGACCATGATCTTGCCGAGGTGGACCATGTCCTGCCCGTCGGAGATCGCGGACCAGAGCGGCGCGTCGGCCGGGAGCGAATCGCGGGACTGGTCGACGTAGGCGATCTTCACCGATTCGCCGACCGTGAGCGAACCCTTGTCCGGCTTCTCCTGGCCCGTGATCATGCGGAAGAGCGTCGTCTTGCCGGCGCCGTTGGGGCCGACCACGCCGACGATGCCGCCGGCGGGCAGCGTGAAATTGACCTCATCCATCAGGATGCGGTCGCCATAGCCCTTGGACAGACCGCGGGCCTCGATGACGGCGCCGCCGAGGCGCGGGCCGGGCGGGATCCAGATCTCGGCCGCCTTCTCCTGGAGGTTCTGGTCCTGCGTAAGCATCTGCTCGTAGGCGCGCAGACGGGCCTTGTTCTTGGCCACGCGGGCCTTGGGAGAAGCCGCGGCCCACTCGCGTTCGCGCTCCATCGAGCGGGAACGCGCGGCGGACTGCTTCTCCTCCATCTCAAGGCGCTGCTGCTTCTGTTGGAGCCAAGAGGAATAGTTGCCCTTCCACGGGATGCCGCGGCCGCGGTCGAGCTCGAGGATCCAGCCCGCGACGTTGTCGAGGAAGTAGCGGTCGTGCGTGATCGCGATGACCGTGCCCTTGTAGCCCTGCAGATGGCGCTCGAGCCAGGCGACCGTGTCGGCGTCGAGGTGATTGGTCGGCTCGTCGAGCAGGAGGATGTCCGGCTCCATCAGCAGCAGGCGGCAGAGCGCCACGCGGCGTTTCTCGCCGCCGGAGAGCGCGGAGACCACCGCCTCGCCGGGCGGGCAGCGCAGGGCCTCCATCGCCATCTCGATGCGGGCCTCGAGGTCCCAGCCGCCGCGCGTGTCGAGGATCGTCTGGATCTCGCCTTGGCGGGCCAGGATGCGTTCCTGCTCCTTCGCGTCATCGGTCTCCGACACCTTCACGAAAGTCTCGTCATATTCCTCGAGCAGCGCCTTCATCGGGCCGGCGGCCTGCATCACGCATTCCTGGACCGTGAGATGCTCGTCGAGCCGCGGCTCCTGGGCGAGGTAGCCGAGCGTGTAGCCCGGCACCTGGCTGATCGCGCCGTCGAATTCCTTGTCCTCGCCGGCCATGATCTTGAGCAGCGTCGACTTGCCCGAGCCGTTGAGGCCGAGGACGCCGATCTTGGCCCCATAATAGTAGGAAAGGGAAATATCGCGGAAAACGGGTTTCTTTTCGAAGTACTTCGTGACCCCCGTCATCGTGAAGATTACTTTTTCGTCAGCCATGCGGATAGGTTCGGAGAAGACCCCCCGGGGGCAAGCGGAACCCTCCGGGCCGGGAGGCCGAGCGCACTTGACATCCCCCCGGGGGTGCCCAAGGTATGCCTCAGTTCACCTTCACCGAGGTGGGTCCTGCCGGACCCGCTTTTTTTGTCCCCAAATCATTTCACCGAAAACCCGCACCCATCACCATGAGCGTCGATATCAAACCCTTCCTCCAATATCTCGAAAAGGAGAAGAACATCAAAAAAGAAGAGGCCTGCGCCCTCATCGTCGAGGCCATCAAGTCCTCCGTCGAAAAGTCGGTCATGGCCGGCCAGAACGTCGAGGTGAACGCCGACGCCGTCTCGGGCAAGCTCGACGCCTTCGTCGTCCTCCGCGTGACCGACTCCGTGTCGGACCCGCTGCAGGAGATCAACCCCGTCGCCGCCTCCCTCATCCAGCCTGACGTCCAGGTCGGCCAGGAAGTCCGCAAGCCGATCAAGGTCGAGGACCTCGGTCGCATCGCCGCCAAGACCACCCAGCAGCTGCTCAACCAGCGCTTCCGCAAGATCGAGAAGGACCAGGTCTTTCAGGAGTACAAGGACAAGGTCGGCGACATCGTCACCGGCACCGTCCGTCGCA
>Ga0222713_10000299_pt1 | contig 55469 bp, 60 predicted proteins | sample C33_649DmetaG_FD_165061 | JGI IMG/M metagenome (GOLD analysis project Ga0222713, IMG submission 165061) | Estuarine water microbial communities from San Francisco Bay, California, United States - C33_649D | ecosystem: Environmental > Aquatic > Marine > Unclassified | place: USA: California...
CAGCGCTATCTACGTCGCAGGCTCAAAGCCTAAGGGTGGATACGGCTTTCTGACCTTCCCCCGATGATCAGTCGGGAACTATCACCCCAACATAGCGTGGTAGTCGAGATACAAGGGTGGGCTTCAGCCCACCGGGGCGGTTGGTCGGTCGCAGAGGGCGAGACGGGGTGGAAGCATCTGGTGGGCTAAAGCCCATCCTACGGGTGCGTCCGGCTGGGCCATGGTGATGTACCGGCGGATGTAGGGTGGATGTCGTTTTTTTACATCCACCGTGACTCGGTTTGGTTCGGTGGAGCGCCACCCGGTGGATCGATGAAGCGTGATCCGCCCTACGGACCTACAGGAAGCGGCGCGTGTTCGCCCGCTGTTCACGAAGCTGACTCAACATCGGTCCGCTTTTCGTAGGAGCGAGCTTGCTCGCGATCATGGTTCGGCGTCCGCCTGGTGCCGGTTGCCTGCGCGGTCCCGGATCGCCAGCAAGCTGGCTCCTACTGAGCCGGTGCGTTCGACGCGCTGGGTCTGAGCTCGTAAAGACCTGCCGGCGGTCGCCGCCAGGCTCCCTCCAAAAAAAAGATGATTGCAATCAAGTCTGCCAAAGCCCCCAACCCTGTAAAAAGTAGGCCTGGCTCCGCGGTTCCGGAGCGATCACTGTTCTGACCGGCAGGGCTTTGCCCCTCCAGGCAGATACGAGCAAGCTCAGGAGGCCTTTGTGCAAGTTATAGATCGGCGAAAAGCCTTGAGTATCCCGCCCGTGTGGCGGCTCGCCTTTCGCCCGTTTTTTCTCGCCGGCAGCCTCTTCGCGCTGCTCGCTATTCCCTTGTGGATCGCTGCGTGGACTGGCCTCTGGCCGGGCTTCCAGCCAACCGGCGGCTGGTTGTCCTGGCACCGCCACGAAATGCTGTTCGGCTTTGCCATGGCTATCGTTGCCGGCTTTCTGCTCACGGCAGGGCAGACCTGGACCGGTCAGCCTGGCGTATCGGGCAACAGGCTGTTGACGCTGGCGGTGGTCTGGCTGCTGGCGCGTCTCGGCTGGTTGTTCGGGCTGCCGTTGGCGCTGCTGATTCCGCTCGATCTGCTGTTCATGCTGGGTGTGACCGGGCTGATGGCGCGCATGCTCTGGGTGGCCAGGCAGAAGCGCAACTACCCGATCATCGCCGTGCTCGGCCTGATGACGGCGGCCGATGTGCTGGTGCTCTGTGGCATCGCGCTGGGCGATGACGGTTTGCAGCGCCAAGGCGTGCTCGCTGGGCTTTGGCTGGTGGCGGCGCTGATGGCCATCATCGGCGGACGCGTGATTCCTTTCTTCACCCAACGCGGCCTCGGTCACACCGAAGCGGTTAAGCCGTGGCTCTGGCTGGACGTGGCGCTGCTGGTGGGCACCGGTCTGATCGCTGCGCTATACGCCGCCGGCGTTGCCTTGCAACAGAACCTCGGGCTCGGCGTGCTGTTTCTCGTCATTGGCGCCGGGCACCTGCTGCGGCTGGCGCGCTGGTATGACAGTGGCATCTGGCGCGTGCCGCTGTTGTGGTCGCTGCACCTGGCCATGCTCTGGCTGGTGATCGCCGCAACGGGGTTGGCGCTGTGGAATTTCGGTCTGCTGGACAGCTCCAGCTCGTCGCTGCATGCGCTGTCGGTCGGTTCCATGAGCGGCTTGATCCTGGCGATGATTGCTCGCGTCACGCTCGGGCATACCGGCCGGCCGTTGCAGCTGCCGTCCGGCATCGTCAGCGCCTTCGTATTGTTCAACCTCGGTGCGGCCTCGCGGGTGTTTCTGGTTACCGAATGGCCACTGACTGGCCTGTGGCTTGCCGCGATCTGCTGGACCCTGGCGTTCGCCCTATATGCCTGGCGCTATGCACCGATGCTGGTCACCGCGCGGGTCGATGGCCACCCAGGCTAGACGCTGAACAAACCTCTTATCCCGCTACCCCCTAACAAATGCTGCCTGCCCATTCCGGGACGGGCAGCCTGCGGCCCGGCGATTGCCGGCATCGGAGATGATGATGAAAAATGAATTCAATGAACGCCTGGCCGTCGTCACCGGGGCCAGTTCGGGTATCGGGTTGGCGCTGTGCACCGCACTGCTGCAGCGCGGCGCGCGAGTATTGGCCATGTCGCGCAGCCTTGGCGGCTTGGCACAGCTGATGGAAACCTATGCTGAGCACCTGCACTGGGTCGAGGGCGACGTGACCTCGGCGGATGATCTACAGCTGCTGGCGCGTCGGGCTGCCGAGCTGGGTCCGGTGGACTATCTGGTGCCGAACGCGGGCATCGCCGAGTTGGGCGACAGCCTCGACGTGGCTTGCTTCGAGCGCCAATGGGCGGTCAATGGAGCCGGCGCGCTGAACACCCTGGGCGCGTTGCGTGCCGAACTGGCCAAACCCGCATCGGTGGTGTTCGTCGGCACCTTCCTGACGCGCAGTACCTTCCCGGGGCTGGCGGCCTATATCGCTAGCAAAGCCGCGCTGGTCGCACATGCCCGCACCCTGGCGGTGGAGTTCGCTCCGCTGAACGTGCGCATCAATGTGGTCTCTCCGGGGCCGACGGCCACCGCGATCTGGGGCACGCTGGGGCTGCCCGATGAGCAACTCGAGCAGGTGGCCGAAGGCGTCACCCAGCGCCTGCTGCCGGGGCATTTCCTCGAATCTGCCGCGGTGGCGAATGTCATCCTCTTCCAGCTCTCGCAGGGCGCGCGTGGCGTCTACGGCCAGGATTGGGTGGTCGACAACGGCTATACGCTTCACTGAACCTGCGAGGCAGACGATGTTCTTCAGATGGAAACGAGCCGCCCGCGATCTGCAGCTGAAGCATGATCGGCTGCAGCAAACCTGCGCGGAGCAGGCCGCGCGTATCGCAACGCTGGAGGCACAGGCGGCCGCTGTCAGCGCCGCCGGCGTCGATGGGCAACGCCAGCTGGACTATTACCGCGGCGTTGCCGGCAATCTGGTCCGCTTCAGCCATTCGGTCGAGCATCTGGGCGACTCGTTCGAATACCTCACTGGCCAGCTGAGCGAAAACCGCACACAGGCCGAGCAGGTTGCCGACGCCGCGCTGAGCAATCAGCAGCACTTCGGCGAGCTACAGAACAAGGCGGTCGAGATGGAGAACGGGCTCAACCAGGCCTCGCAGCAGGTCGACGCCCTTGCAGCCCATTCGCAACAGATCAACGGCATCGTCGATCTCATCAGCGGTATCGCCAGCCAGACAAACTTGCTCGCCCTCAACGCGGCCATCGAGGCGGCGCGGGCGGGTGACGCCGGTCGCGGCTTCGCCGTGGTTGCAGGGGAAATCCGCAGTCTGGCGGAAAAGACCGCATTGGCTACCGCTGATATCGTTCAAGAAATCACCCAGGTGCAGGCCGAGATCGCCAGCGTTGACGCTTATATCCAGGTGCAGGGCGGCCTTGCGCAGGGGTTCAGCCGTACCACCGAACGGGCCGTGGCAGCCATGCAGCACCTGCATGGGTTGGCCGGCAACATGCGCCACGGCATCGAGCGTTCCTCGTTCCGTGCGGGTATCGAGTTGGCCAACCTCGATGAGCTGTCGCTCAAGTTCGTCGTCTACAACCAGGTCCTCGGATCGGACAGCCAGCAAGCGCCGGTTTTGCCAAGCGAGCGTGAGTGTCGCTTCGGTCGCTGGTACTACGGGGAAACCAGTCGCGGCATGCACCGGCTGGAGCATTTTCGGCAGATCGAGCGTCCGCACACGGCTGTCCATCATCAGGGGCAGCAGGCTATCGAGGCGTTTCGTCGGCAGGCACTGGAAGACGCGCTCGGCCATATGAGCGAGATGGAAGAGGCCAATCTCGAGGTGATGCGCATCGTTGCGGCGCTGATTGGCGAGCAGGAGAAAGAGGCGCGACCTGCCATCAGCCAAGCGTGTTAGCAGACTCGGTAAGCGATATTTCCGTGTCTTTAACCGACCGATCGCGTCAGGGCTTGCCTGTTGCTGCAGATGAGACAAGCCAGCTAGAAACTTTGATAGCAAAAATACTGCAGCAAAGAATCAATACTATTCATTAGCGTTGGGTCAGGCGCGCACCGACAATGTGCGCCCGATTCGTCCGTGCCCTTATTTGAGGCATCGGACCTCCTTTGATCGACCGACACGGCCCGTTTATGCAAGCGGTTGGGCGTAGCGGCGATCAACAGACTCAACGCAAGCAGGAACCATGCAGGAACGCCTTTTAGACTGGTGTCGATCCTTTGCGCCCGTGCCTTTATCGGCGCGTCCCGCTGAATGGCTGCGTGCCGCAACGGGCATCGGCTTGGCGTTATTGCTGGTCATCCCGTTCAGCGCCTGGGTGTTCGGAATCTCCGTCACCCTGCCGCTGGCTGCGCCGGCGGCTGCGTCCGCTGTGTTGCTGTTCGCGGCCTCGTCGAGCCCCTTCGCTCAGCCATGGTCGGTGATCGGCGGCAATCTGTTGGCCGCCGCCATCGGTATCGCGCTGGGTGCAAGCCCCTTGCCTGTGGCGATGGCGGCCGGCCTGGCTGGGGCGCTGGCGATCATCTGCCTGTTCGGTTTGCGCTGCCTGCATCCGCCGGGTGCGGCGCTGGCGCTGGTGGCGGTGGTCGGCAGTCCGGAGCTGCACGCATACGGGTTCCAGTTGCTCTTCCCGGTAGCGTTCAACTCGTTGCTGCTGGTGGTGGTGGCGCTGCTCTACAACAATCTCAGCGGACACGCCTACCCCAAGCCGCGGGCGCAGAAGGGCAACACTCATCACACCCATGACCCGTTGCCCAGCGAGCGCATGAGCTTCAGAGATGACGACGTGGAGCGGGCGCTGGCCGAGTTCGGTGAATACGTCGACGTCACCCGGGATGATCTGGCACAGCTGATCAAGCAGACCGAAAAGCATGCGTTGCGGCGCAGCATGGGCGAGATAACCGCCGCCGACATCATGTCCCGCGATCTTTACTGGGGCACCCCGGACTGCTCCATTCAACGCGCTTGGCAGAGTCTGCGCGAGCACCGCCTGCATTCCTTGCCGGTGGTTAGAGGCGACAGTCGCGAGCTGCTCGGCATCGTCACGCTGGTCGACCTGCTCAAGCATCTGCGCTCGACGCCGGCGCGTCTGCGTCTCAGCCAACTGAAACGCACAGGCGGCGCTCGGCTGCGCTCGATCATGAGTACGCCGGTGGTCACGGTTAACCCGGACACGCACATGGTCGATCTGGTGTTCCTGCTCTCCGATAAGGGCCTGCATTGCCTGCCGGTGGTGGACGCCGAGCGGCGCCTGGTCGGCATGATCACCCAGACCGATCTGATCGCGGCGCTCTATCGGAACTGGTTGAAACACTTGCCCGACTGAAGCGCCCTTAGCCTCTCGGGATGACACCTGGCTGGCAGTGGGCCATCGCGCCCTGCATCGCAGCCCGCGGGAGGCACTGCCGGAACCTGTGGCATAGCCGCAGTGCCTGAGTGCTATACCTCTTCCAAGCCGAGCCCATGCAAGACCCTTTCAACGACTGGCTGCGATCCTTCTTTCCGGTGCCATTGAGCGTGGGGCCGAAGGAATGGCTGCGGGCGGTGATCGGCGTGGGTCTGGTGGTGCTGCCAATGGTTTCCATCGGTCTTTGGCTGTTCGGCGGGCCGGTCACGCTGCATATCGTCGCGCCAGCCGGCGCTTCGGCGGTGATCCTCTTCAGTGCATCGTCGAGTCCCTTCGCCCAACCCTGGTCAGTGCTCGGTGGCAACCTCATTGCGGTGACCATTGGCGTCGCGCTGGGCGCCAGTGCCTTGCCCACGGTGGCCGCGGCGGTCCTGGCCGTGTGCCTGGCCATTGCCTGTCTGTTCCTGCTGCGCTGCATGCATCCGCCAAGCTGTGCGCTGGCGATGGTCGCCGCCATCGGCGGGCCGGGGATCAGCGAGTTGGGGTATGGCCTGCTGATCCCGGTGGCCTTCAACTCGCTGCTGCTGATTGCCGCTGCGTTGGTCTACAACAACCTCACGCGCCATCCCTATCCCAAACCGCGCGCGGCCAGTGGCGCAGAGCAGACTGGCAGTGTCCCGCTGGGGGAGGAGCAGATGAGCTTCACCAGCGATGACGTGGACCGTGCACTGGAGGATTTCGGTGAGTACGTCGACGTCACTCGCGACGATTTAGTGGACTTGATCAAACGCACCGAGACTCATGCCATTCGCCGCAGCATGGGTACCGTCACCGCTGCCGACATCATGTGCCGCGAGTTGCACTGGGTCGACCCAGCGGCCCGGATGCGTCAGGCCTGGGATGTCGTGCGTCGGCACCGGTTGCATTCGCTGGCCGTGCTTGAACCGGGCAGCGGCAAGCTGGTGGGCATCCTCACCCTGACCGATCTGCTGCAGCACTTCGAGCCCAGCCCGTCACGGCTCAATCTGCGGCGGCTGACGTTCGGTCGCGAGGTGCGCGTGGAGGGGATCATGAGCGCGCCGGTGGTTTCGGTGCATGAAGACGCTCATCTGGCCGATCTGGTCCATCTGCTGGCCGACCGCGGCATGTCGTGCCTGCCGGTCGTCGACGCGGAGCAGCGCCTGGTCGGCATGATCACCCAGAGCGATTTGGTCGCCGGGCTTTACCAGAACTGGATGAAGCGGCTGAGCAGCTGAGGCGTCGTTGTCCTGGCGTTTTGTCTGGATTAGCCCGGCTAGATTTCATAGTTCCAGCGCGACCAGTCGTATTCCTCTTCGGCAGCTTCTCGCAGCAGCGCAACGGCACGCTGCAACGCCGGCGACTCGGCGGCATGCGGGTACACCAGGTAGACCGGGTAGCTGAACTCGGGCGCCTGCTCGACCCGTTTGAGCACGCCTTCGTCAAGGTAGCGCTGGACCACGCGCGTGCGGAAGTAGCCGCGACCGCCATGCTGCAGCAGATACTGCAGCGCCAGTGGGCCGAGGCTGAAGGAAAGCGCGGTGCGGATGTGCTCCGGCAGGGCACGGTCATGCTGACTACGAAACGCCGGGCCCCAGTCGACGTACAGATAAGGCTCGGGGATGTAGCTGTGAACCACCTGGATCAGCTTTTCTTCGAGCAATTGCTCGACCTGCAGCCCAGGCCAGTACTCGGGCTGATGCACCAGCGCCGCATCCAGCACGCCGAGGCCTAGCTGCTTCTGCAGCTCCTCGCCACTGGCCACCTCGTTACGAAAGGCATGGTCGGGCATCATCTGGCGCAGGCGCTGGACCCAAGCCAGCATCAATGGATTGCACAGGCTGATTTCGGCGCCCAGCGACAGCAGCTTGTCATAGCCGCGCGGCAGGGGCAGCTCACGTCGGGCGGTTTCCCAGGTCTGCACCAACTGGGTGGCATAGGTGACGAAACGCTCGCCGTCGCTGGTCAACCGCGCACCGGCGCGGTTGCGCACGAACAGCCGGCAGCCGAGCTGCGTTTCGAGGCTGCGCACCCGGGCAGTGACTGCGGTCTGGGTGATATGCAGCCGCTCGGCCGTGGCGACGAAGCTGCCACTGCGAATGATCTCGAGAAAGGTGCGGGCGAGATCGATGTCCATGAAAGCGTGCTCATATCAAAGAGTTTGATATGAAAGCAGGTTGGAATGAAAGATAAAAGCCGAAAGGGGGTTCCAGGCTGGACAGTTGGGGGTAATAGCACTCGAGGTTTGGGTCGGGATGTGTTGCGCTTCAGCTGTCTTGGGCGCTTTTCTGCGCCTCTTGGTGGGCTGAAGCCCACCCTACTTGGTGGAGGTAATCGCGAGCTTTGTGGGTTGGGCGGCTTTGCGCTTCGGTCCTCCGGGGGCGTTTCCTGCTCCCTCATGGTGGGCTGAAGCCCACCCTACTTATTGGGCGAAAATCCGTGCAGGTTGACGCCGATCCTCCAGACGCTTTTATCGTCGTTTGCCTTTAGTGCGAGGTGCCCTCGGCGTACTCGATCTTGTTGCCGACGTTGTACTTGCCGGACGGCTTGTTCATCGGAATGCGCTTGATCTCCTTCAAGGTCTTGGCGTCATAGACGATCAGCGCGCCATCGGTGTCCCAGACGCTGAGCAGCGCGTAGCGACCGTCGTTGGTGAACTCGACATGTGCAGCATTCTTCCCAGGCATCGGCCTTAGCGTATGGGCGACCTCCAGGGTCTGCTTGTCGATCAGGTGCACCGCATCGTTGTTGGGGCCGAAGAAAACGTCGGTCCAGGCGTAGGGTGAGTTGAGGTGGCTGCGCATGAAAAACCCCGGCCCTTCGGTGGGGATTTCCTTGATCAGTTTCCAGCTCTGCAGATCGAGCACCGAAATCAGACCCTTGCTTACGTTGGGCGTGGCGAATACCCAGTTGCCGCCGCGTTTCCAGTAGATGCCCGAGCCCAGGTGCGGCATGCCCGGCAACGGAATGTCGGTGACCGCTTTGCCGGTATCGAGATCAATGACCTGCCCGCCGAGTGCCTTGCGCGAGGTGGCCAGCAGATAGCGGTAATCCGGCGTGAACGAGAAGTCGTCAAGGAAGTCGGCCGCCTCGATGCGCCGTGGCTGGAAATCCGGCTCGCCGGCGTAGGAAATTTCCCAGGCTTCTTTCACGTCTTTCAGTGCCACCACGAAGCTGTCACGCGGCGGTGCGGTGTAAACGGCACTGACCCGCGATTGGGTGCCGTCTGCGCCAAGGGTCGGGATGTGTTTGACCAGTGACAGATCGCGTGCATCCAACAAGACCAGATTACCCGGCAGGTAGTTGCCCACCAGCACCCAGCGCCCGTCGTTGCTCACGGCCAGGTTGCGGGTATTCAGCCCGGCCCGTACCTCGGCGATCATGGTCAGGTTGTGCAAGTCGTAGACGCTGATCCAGCCGTCCCGCGAGGCGAAGTAGACGAAGCGGCCATCCGGCGAGAACTTCGGCCCACCGTGCAGGGCGAAGTGTGACTGGAAGTTGGCCAGCTCCTCGAAGTGATCGCCGTCCAGTACGCGCACGTGATGGTTGCCGGCCTCGACCACGACGAACAGGTTGAGCGGATCGGCGTTGTGCTGCGGTGTGTTCGGCAGCGTGTCGACGTCGGTGAGGATGCGATGGCTGGCGCGGATGTCGGCATCGCTCCAGGTCGGTGGTGTGGCGGCTGGTTGGTAGAGGTAGCTGACCAGTGCATCGATTTGCGCAGGATTCAGGCGATCACCGAATGCGGCCATCTGGCTGGCCGGACGGCCGTTGTGAATCACCGCGCGCGCCTCATCTGGTTTGATTCGGCTTAGGCTCTCGGGTAGCAACGCAGGCCCGGCCCCGCCTAAACGATTGGCACCATGGCAGCTCTGGCAGTGTTGCTCATAGAGCACGCCGGCCTGCTCCAGCGACACGGCCTCCGGGGCGGCCTGAACGGCCCCGCAGAGCATGAGCAGGGCGAAGGGGATCAGTCGCATAACGCCTCCAGAACCGCTTCCTGTGAACTGTGCTCGGCACATAGGCGCGCCGGAAACTCCAGTGATTGATTGGCGAACAGGCCGACCACTTGCCCTATCACGGTCAAGGTAGGAGGTTTCAGTTGTTGTGCCTGAGCCATCGAGGGCAGCTGTTTCAGCGTGCAGCGCACCACCCGCTGATCGGCGCGGGTACCGTTGCCGATCAACGCGGCGGGGGTGTCGACCGGCAGGCCGGCGGCGATCAGGTTGCGCGAGATCTCGCCAAGGCTGGCCAGGCCCATGTAGAACACCAGAGTCTGCTTGCCCTCGACCAGGCTACTCCAGGGCAGCTGTAGAGCGCCGTCTTCCTGCAGGTGACCGGTGATGAACTGGCAGGAATGGGCCAGGTCGCGGTGAGTTAGCGGAATCCCGGCATAGGCGCTGCAACCCGCTGCGGCGGTAATGCCTGGCACCACCTGACCGTTGATGCCATGGGCGAGCAGGTATTCGAGTTCTTCCGCGCCGCGGCCGAAGATAAAGGGGTCGCCGCCCTTGAGGCGTACCACGCGCAGGTTCTGCTGCGCCAGATCCACCAGCAACTGATTGATCTGCGGCTGCGGCAAGCTGTGGTAGCCGCTGGTCTTGCCAACGTAGTGGCGTGCGCAGCGCTCAGGTATCAGCTTCATCAGATCGTCGCTGACGAGGCGGTCATAGACCACGGCATCGGCTTGCTGGAGCAGGCTCCAGGCACGCAGGGTGAGCAGGCCCGGGTCGCCGGGGCCGGCGCCGACGAGCGCGACTTCGCCCGGGGCCAGGGTCGCGCCAAGGGAAGCGGGGAGAGTGGTTGGCTGATCCATGCGAACTCCTGAGAATCTCATCGGGCTTGCGGTATGTACGGGGCGGCCTTGTGGCCGCTCTTGGTCAAATGGCGATGCTGGGAATGCACTGCGGTTGTGGCAGACCGATCTCCTGGTCACTGAGGTAGCAGCCGGGGTCTTCGCCCCAGAGGTTGCCTTCAGCCCAGGCGCGGGTGCGGGTGTTGCCGTTGCAGATCGACAACCAGCGGCACTCGGCGCAGCGTCCGGTCACGGCCCGGGGGTGCTGGCGCAGTTCGGTGAGCAGCGGCTCGGGATTGTCCAGCCAGAGTTCACGGAACGACTGGCGCCGCACATTGCCGACGGTGTGCTGCCACCAGTAGGTATCCGGGTGCACATCGCCGATGTTGTCGATATTGGCGATGCCGCCACCCGACGCATTGCCGCCCCAGGCGCGCAACATCTGCTCCAGACGATCGCGGTGCTGTGGCAGATGGGTTTCCACCCACTGCAGCAGCAGGATGGCGTCGGCATCGTTGTTACCACTGACGAAGTCGGTTTCGCGGCCGTTCTGCACGTCGTCCCAGGCCTGCTCGAACAGCTGGTACATGGCGTCGCGGGTCATCTGGTGATGGGCGTCGGCCTTGCGGCTGCGCTTGCCACGGCCGCTGTAGTTGAGGTGCGAGAGGTAGAACTTCTGCACGTCATGCTCGCGCATCAGCGCTAGTAGAGCAGGCAGCTGCGGGTAGTTGTTCTGGGTCAGGGTGGTGCGCAGGCCTACACGAATGCCATGTTGGCGGCACAGGTCGATGGCGTGCATCGAGGCGGCGAAGCTGCCCTTGAGCTGGCGCCAGTCGTCATGGACCGCTTCAAGCCCGTCGATGCTGATGCCGACGTAGTCGTACTTGGCGGCAGCGATCTGATCGATATTGCGCTCATCGATCAGCGTGCCGTTGGTGGACAGGGCAACGAAGAATCCTTTCTCGCGGGCGTATTCGGACAACTCGAAAATGTCGTCGCGCAGCAGCGGTTCGCCGCCGGAGAGAATCAGCACGCGTACGCCAGCTTCGTGCAGGTCATCGATGACCTTGAACGCTTCGGCGGTATCCAGCTCGTCGCGAAACACGCTGTCCGCCGACGTCGCGTAGCAATGCTTGCAGGTCAGGTTGCAGCGCCGCAGCAGGTTCCAGATCACCACGGGCGGCCGGCTTGCACCGGGGCTGCGTGCGCCCAGTACCGGTATGGCAGGCCGGGCGAGGGCACGCAGGTAATGGCTGATTCTCAACATGAGCGTTTCTCCTGCCGCATCACGCTTGGTTGCGCGGTTCGATAGATGCAGCATCCCCGAGCGACACTCGCCAATCCTTGACTGGAAACAATAAAAGCCATGGTCCCGGCAGGGGCATGCACCGCGTGTTCGAAAGCGAGCCGGTTCTGGCTTTCGTCACAAAGCAAACGTCTGCTCTTAAACCGCGGTAGACGCCAAAAAGTCGTCCCTAGGAACCGCAATGATGCGCAGATGAGCATTGCCGATGCTGTTGTGAGTCCGGGCATTTCGTAGGGTGGGCTGAAGCGGAACGCCGCTCGGCCCACCCTACAGGGGCATGCGCGTCGGCCCTAGCGACGACTGCTCACCCGCAGCCCGGTCTTTTTCAGGATGCGACTGCTGACCAACATATCCTCGGCCCGGCAGGCGCTGCCGAGCAGCTGCCGAATCTCGGCACGGTAGGCCTCGATTTCCTCGGCGCTGCGGCCATGGACCATGGCGAACAGGTTGTAGTGCCAGCCCGGCTGGCGCGGGCGACGATAGCAATGGCTGACGAAGGCCTGCGAACCGATCAACGGACCGAGGCGGGCGATCGCTGCGTCGTCCACGTCCCAGACGGTCATGCCGTTGTGTCGATAACCCAGGCGGTAATGGTTGGGCACGGCGGCGATGCGGCGGATGGCGCCCTCTGTCTGCAGCCGTTGCAGCAGTTCGAGGGTGACCTCGATGCTGGTTCCCAGCCGTTCAGCCAGCCAGGCCCAGGGATCATCCACCAGTGGCAGGCCCGCTTCGGTGAGTTCAACCAGGCGTTTCGCCAGTTCCATCGATCCGGGTGCGTCTGACGGGTCAGACCGGGAAGTGCAGGCCGACATGGTAAGTCTCCTCCTTGGGCAGGTTGAGCACCGGTAGGTCCGTCTCGGCTTCGATGCGGGCGATCGTCTGGGCGATGCCTTCGGGCGTCGCGCAGCCGAGCACAAACCACATGTTCCAGGCGTGTTCGCGGCGGTAGTTGTGCGCCACCTCGGGCATGGCCGCCAGTTGCTCGGCGACACGGTCGAAGCGCGCTTCCGGTACCGAAAGTGCGGCAAGGGTAAAAGCGCCGCCGAGGCGTTCGATGTCGAACATGGGACCGAAGCGGGTCAGGGTGCCATCGTCGAGCAGGGCCTGAACGCGTGCGCGCAGCTGCGTGGCGTCGGCATCCAGTTCTTCGGCCAGTGCCTGCCAGGGATGGCGGACCAGCGGCAAGCCGAGTTGCAGACGATTGATCAGGCGCCGGTCAAGGTCATCCATGGGCGGCCACCTGGCTCGCGGGCGGTGCATAACGCCCGCCGCACTGCTTGAACGCGCGGGTGCTGAACAGCAGCTGGTGCGGAATGTCATGCAGCCCGTTTTCGGCGAGCATCTGTTCGATCAGCCGGCAGACCTGTTCGCGCTCACGGCCGTGCACCATGCAGAACAGGTTGTACGGCCAGTCCGGTAAGCGCCTCGGCCGTTGGTAACAGAGGTTCACACCCGCCGCTTGGCCGAGTTTGCGGCCGACCTCGTCGACGCACTCATCCGGAATATCCATCACCAGCATGGCATTGGCGCGAAAGCCCAGCGCACGATGTTTGATGACCAACCCCATGCGCCGAAACAAGCCGCTATCACTCCAGCGCCGGACCTGTTCCAGCACCGCCTCTTCGCTGGCACCCACGCGCTCGGCCAGCACCTGATAAGGACGTGCGGCCAGTGGCAGGCCGGCTTCGAGCAGGCGACGCAACTGCCATGCCTGGAGGTCGTTCAGGAGTGATGTCATGGCGCGTCTCCGATGGGAAAGCCGAGGTCGATGCGGTAGGCCGCCTGCATTGGCAGGTCCAGCGGGACCAGGCCGGTCTCGGCTTCGATCTGGAGCAGCAGCGCATCGATGCGGGCGCGGTCCGGGCCGGTGAGCACGAACCAGAGGTTGTAATGATGCTCGCGCAGGTAGTTGTGGTTGACCTCGGGGTAACGGTTGATCTGTTCGGCAACCTGTTCCAGCTGCGCTTCGGGTACGGCGAGGGCGACCAGGGTGCTGGCGCCGGCGCGGCTGTGTTCGAACACCGGGCCGATGCGCGACAGGCCACCGCTGCTTTCCAGCTGTTCGAGGCAGGCCAGTACCTCGTCTTCGCTGCATTCGAGGGCATCGGCCATGGCGCGATAGGGTTCGGCACACAGCGGCATGCCGTGTTGAAAGCGGTCGATCAGGCGGCGGCTGAGAGGGTCGATTTGCATGTCACAACCCCGTTTCATGTGCGCGGCTGCTGAAGAAAATACCGCTCGGGCTGTCGGCCGGCAGGCGCTTGAGGAGCTTCAGCGTATAGGGGTCCCAGACCTGCACCTCGTTGCCGTCACGTACCGACAGCCAGAGCTGGTCGCCACGGGCGGTGAATTCCATGTGCAGCACGGCCGGTCCGGGTTCCAGCTGGGCGATGATCTCGTGGGTTTCGCTGTCGATCACCTGCACCTTGCCGTTGTCCGGGTGGGCGAAGTTGACCCAGATCTGACGGGCGTCCGGGCGCGCCATGACGAACACGGGTTGGCCGGCGACATCGATGGCATCGGTCTGCTTCCAGGTCTGTGAATCCATCACCAGCACCTGGTGATGACCGATGGCCGGAACGAATGTTTGGTTGCCGGCGACCGTCCAGCCCTCGAGGTGCGGCATCTTGTAGACCGGCAGCGCTGCCTCGCCGCGGCCGTAGCCGTCGATGATGCGCTCGACACCGCGGGCGGTGTGCCAGAGGTCGATCTTGGCCATGCCGTCCTCGCCGAACAAGCCGGCGATGTAGTAACGACCGTCCGGGGTCAGCAGGGCGTCGTAGGGTTGCTTACCGACGTTCTCGAAGCGGGTGATTTGCGGAGTGTTGCCCTGGCTGAAGTCCAGCAGCCAGGTTTCATGGGTGTCGAACAGGCTGTAGATGAAGCGCCGCCCGGGCGCGTCGATGACGCCAACCACGCGTGAGTTGCGGCTGCCGTCGGCCAGCGGCGTGGCGGGGATGTCGGCCACCAGCTCCAACGTGTCGGCATCGAAGACCTTGACGCCGCCGGGCTCGTAGTTGCCGACTGCGATCAGCTTGCCGTCCTGGCTGATGGCGCCGCCGATGCTGTTGCCGCCTTGAATGATGCGCTTGTCGATACGCTGGCGCAGCAGGTCGACCTTGGTCAGGCCGCCGTCACGACCGAACACATAGGCGAAGCGCTCGTCGCGGGAAAACACTACCGAGGCGTGTGACAGGTCACCCAGCCCCTCGATACGGGCCAGACGCGTCTGACCACTGGTTTCGACGATTTGCAGACTACCGCTGGCGCGCTCCACCACCACACCCAGATCGCCGGTGCCGCGGAGCGGTTGCTCGGCGCAGGCACCGAGCAACAGGCTGGCAATGGCGAGCAGCAAAGACGGACGGATCATGGCGTTGGGTATCCTTCGAGGAGTAAATCGACCAGCCAGGCGATGTCCTGCTCATTGAGCAGCGCGTTCCAGCCGGGCATGGCAGTGCCGGGCCGACCGTGGGTCACGGTGGCGATCAGGCTTTCACGGGGTTTGCCGGCGATGGCGTCGAGGGTCAGTGCGGGGCCGAGGCCGCCGGTCATGCGCAGACCGTGGCAGGAGCCGCAGTCCTGCACCAGCAGGTGTTCGAGCTGTGCCTGGCGGGCGGCGGTAGGCGTATCGGCCAGGGCAGTGGAATAGGGAAGAAGGGACACCAGGCTGAGCCCCAAACCGAATACTGCGTGTCGGGACTGAAACATGATGTCCTCCTTAGCTGTTACTTGAGGCTCAGAACCCACTCGGCGAGGGTTTTGGCTTCTTCTTCGGTGACTGGGTTTGGCGGCATCGGGATCGGACCCCAGTTACCCTGGGTGCCGTTCTTGATGTGCCCGGCGAGCAGATCGGCAGCGCCTTCCTGGCCGGCGTACTTGGCGGCGACTTCCTTCAGGGCCGGGCCGACCATCTTGGCGTCGATGCTGTGGCAGGCCGCGCAGGGCTTGCTCTTGAACAGCGCTTCACCGTCCTGAGCCACGGCAGGCTGCAGGACCATCGCGCCGCCGAGGGCGAGCAGTGGGATGAGAACTTTTTTCATGAGTTACTTCCTCAAGGCTAGGGGGGGATCTTGGCGTCCCCCCCGGTTTTACTCAGTACACGTCGTGCTGAGTGTTATGGACGTTAAATTTACCGGTTGGGGTAATCAACCTTTTGTCCTTGATCACCTTTTTCAGCTTTAACGTCTTGTCATCGACCACGACGATAGCCGATTGCTCGTCCTGGCCACTCCAGACGGAGAACCAGACCTCGTCGCCCGCTTCGTTGTACTCCGGTTGCACGACGCGTTTGGCACCGTCTGTCACTCCGGCCCATTCGGCGATTGGCAACACGGTAAAGCCTGCGCCCAGATCGTCGATGTTAAACACCGCTGCCGATTGGCTGATCTTGGCGTCCGGGTTGAAGGTGGTGTCCAGATAGATGTGGTTGGACTTCGGATGGGTCTTGATGAACAGCGAGCCGCCACCCTGTCCCTTGAGGGTTTCGACCACTTTCCAGGCCTGATCGGGATGCTTGTCCGGATCGGTGCCGATCAGCGAAATGGTCTCGTCGCCCAGGTGGCTGGTCGCCCAGACCGGACCGAACTTTGGATGCACGAAGTTGGCGCCGCGACCCGGATGCGGGATTTTGCCCACATCGACCAACGCTGCCATCTTGCGCTCTTTCGAGTCGATCACTGCAACCTTGTTCGAATTGTTCGCCGCCGTCATGAAGTAGCGATGGCTGACGTCCCAGCCGCCGTCATGCAGGAACGGCGCGGTGCCGATCATGGTGGTGGTCAGGTTGTCGATGTCCTCGTAGTTGACCAGCAGCACCTTGCCGGTTTCCTTGACGTTGACGATGAACTCCGGGTGTTCGTGGGAGGCAATGATCGCCGCCACACGCGGTTCCGGATGGTATTCCTGGGTGCCCACGGTCATGCCTCGAGTCGAGACGATCTGCAGCGGCTCCAGGGTTTCGCCATCCATGATGGTGTATTGCGGCGGCCAGTAGTCGCCAGCAATCACGTACTTGTCCTCGTAGCCTTTGAACTTGGAGGTTTCGACCGAGCGAGCTTCGATGCCGACCTTGATCTCGGCGACCTTCAGCGGCTCTTTGGCCCAGAGGTCGATCATGTCGATCTTGGCGTCGCGACCGATCACCAACAGATAACGGCCGGAGGCGGACATGCGTGAGATGTGCACCGCGTAGCCGGTGTCGATGGTCTTGATGATTTCTTTGCTCTTGCCATCAATCAGCGCGATCTTGCCGTCGTCACGCAGGGTGACGGAGAACAGGTTGGGCAGATCCAGCTTGTTCATCTGCTTCTTTGGTCGGTCTTCGGGTTTGACCAGCACCTTCCAGGAATTCTTCATCTCGGCCATCCCCCACTCGGGCGGGGTTGGCGGGGTGTGCTGAATGTACTTGGCCATCAGCGTGATTTCGTCTTTGCTCAGCGCGTTGGAGGTGCCCCAGTTGGGCATGCCGGCGGGCGAGCCGTAAGTGATCAGCGCCTCGAGATAGGCCTGGCCGCGTTCCTGGGTAATGTCCGGCGTCAGTGCCTTGCCGGTTGCACCCTTGCGCAGCACACCGTGGCAGCCGGCGCAGCGCTGGAAATAGATCTCTTTGGCCTGCTCGAATTCGGCGGCGTTCAGGTCGGGTGCACCGGGCGAATGGACCACCTGGGCGCTGGCCGGATCGATAGCGGAGGCTTGGCCCTTGTAAGCGGCATCGGCGTTTTCTGGATTCATCGCGGCCTGGGCAACTGCCAGTCCGAGCATTGAAAAGCCGGCGATGAAGCCCGCCAGTATGGGTTTGCTCATAGTGATCTCCTCTGACCGCTTCGTGCGGTTCCTGCTAGTGACGGCGATGTGGCAGTTCCCGGGTCTTGCTGTATGCGCTTGCATCCTATGGCCGGCTCTGTGCGAAAGCGCTTGATGGCAATCAAGAGTCGATCCGGGATACGCCAGGCGTGACGTCGTGTCGCGGGGGCGGATAAATCAGGCGGGAAAAGGGAAAAAGCGCACGTCAAAAGCCGATGGTTACGCACGCGCATCGGCTCATTTCGAGTCGGGCTTGACCGTAATCAAGCTTCGCTGGCGGACGGCTTGAGGGGCAGCGGGGTGACGATTAGCGTGGTGCTAGTCAAATCCAACCGCTGCAGTGAGGTATTGCCAATGAACGCGCCCGAGAACCTTGTCGGCATGAGCGGTGCTCCGTTCTACCAGTCGCTGGGCAACGAAGAGGTGCTCTTCGAGCAGGCCTGGAAGCATGGCATGCCGGTGCTGATCAAGGGCCCAACCGGCTGCGGCAAGACCCGCTTCGTGCAGCACATGGCGCACCGGCTGAACCTGCCGCTATATACCGTGGCCTGCCATGACGACCTCTCCGCCGCCGATCTGGTTGGCCGTCATCTGATCGGTGCCCAGGGCACCTGGTGGCAAGACGGCCCGCTGACCCGCGCCGTGCGCGAAGGTGGTATCTGCTACCTGGACGAGGTGGTCGAAGCGCGGCAGGACACCGCCGTGGTGCTGCATCCGCTGGCGGACGATCGGCGCGAGCTGTTCATCGAGCGCACCGGCGAAGCCTTGAAAGCACCACCGGGCTTCATGCTGGTGGTGAGCTACAACCCGGGTTACCAGAACCTGCTCAAGGGTATGAAGCCGAGCACCCGGCAGCGTTTCGTCGCCATGCGTTTCGACTATCCGCCAGCGGCCGAGGAGCAGCGCATCGTCGCCAACGAGGCACAGGTGGATGCCGAACTGGCGGCGCAGGTGGTCAAGCTCGGGCAGGCATTGCGCCGGCTCGAACAGCATGACCTGGAAGAAGTCGCCTCGACCCGCCTGCTGATTTTCACCGCACGGATGATCCGCTCCGGCATGAGCCCGCGGGAGGCCTGCATGGCTTGCCTGGCCGAGCCGCTGTCGGACGATCCGCAAACCGTCGCGGCGCTGATGGATGTGGTCGATGTCCATTTCGGTTGACCGCACCAGCCTCTCCCGGCGCCTGCCGGGCGATCTGGCGATGTGGTTCTTTATCCTCGCCGAGTTGACCGTCTTCGCCATCCTGATTCTGGCCTTCGCCGTGACCCAGGTGCTTAACCCAGAGCTGTTCAGCCAGAGCCGCGCAGCGCTGGACAGCTCCATGGGGCTCGCACTGACCCTCAGCCTGCTGACGTCCGGCCTGTTCGCGGCGCTGGCCGTGGAGCAGGTGCGCGCAGCACGGCCTGGGCGAGGGGCGCTACTGCTGGTAGCTGCGTTGGCGACCTCCTGCGTTTACGTCGTGCTCAAGCTCAACGAGTACGGCCATCTGTCATCGATGGGGCTGGGGCTCGAGCACAACACCTTCTTCACCCTGTACTGGATTCTTACCGGCTTTCACTTTCTCCATGTGCTGCTGGGGATGGTGATCCTCGGCTGGATGGCGATGCGTTGCCAGCGCGGCCTTTATACGGCGGCGGACTGCGCGGGTCTGGAATCCGGGGTGCTCTATTGGCACATGGTCGATATGGTCTGGGTGCTGCTGTTCCCGCTGGTCTACGTCATCAACTGAGGAGACCGTGATGTCCGCTTCAAAGGTGCTGATCGGGTGTTGGCTGGCGCTGGCCGTCCTGTCTACGGCCACCGTACTGCTCGGCAACGCCGGCTCGACGCTACTGCTTGCCGGCGCCGTGCTCGCTGTCGCGCTGATCAAGGCCTGGGTGATCACCGAAGGCTTCATGGAGCTGCGCCATGCGCCGGTCATGTGGCGCTTGCTGTTGTTCGGCTGGCCCCTGGCGATGGCGTGCGGGATTCTGTTCGCAATGATGGTGTAGGTGACGAACTACGATCGCCAGCAAGCGGGCTTCGCGGACAAGGCAAGGCGCCCCCGACCGCGCCCAAGGATTGCGCGGTGGGGATTTTGTTTGTGTTGATGGAGTCGCTAGCGTGCCCGGATCGCCAGCAAGCTGGCTCCTACACCGGACAGCAGTGCGCCGACAATTTGTAGCCAGGCTGGCGGGCTTTGCTTACGCGCAGTTGCGGCTGAACCCGTGACGAGCCTTGCGCGGCCTTGCTCCGTTCTTCATAGGAGCCAGCTTGCTGGCGACCGCTTTGTATTTCGGGGCCGCAACCGACCCACCTGCGCGCGCCTATGGGCGCTTCCTGGCGCCCTGCGTCCATAGAATCGTAGGGTGGACTTCAGCCCACCGCTTGCTCCTGAAGCCCACCCTATACGGCTTTGCCGCGTCGCTTGCGCCTGCAAAACCGGCTCTCGCATGGGTAGGGAAAGACCCAGTACCGTGTTCAGGTTTTTCTTGATTGCTATCAAGCAGGTTTCGATAGCTCCCTTCTTAAACTGGCCACGCCAACATGAGGAGGCGACCATGTCCGAGACCTTTACCAAGGGAATGGCCAGAAACATCTACTTCGGGGGAAGCGTGTTCTTCTTCCTAGTATTTCTGGGCCTGACCTATCACACAGAGCAGACCTTTCCAGAGCGATCCAATGAGTCGGAACTGACCGAAGCAGTGGTGCGAGGCAAAGCGGTCTGGGAAAACAACAACTGCATCGGCTGCCACAGCCTGCTTGGTGAAGGTGCCTACTTTGCGCCGGAACTGGGCAACGTCTTCGTTCGACGCGGTGAGGATGCGGCTTTCAAGCCCTTCCTGCAGGCCTGGATGAAGGCTCAGCCGCTGGGCGTACCCGGACGCAGATCGATGCCTCAGTTCAACCTGAGCGAGCAGGAAGTCGACGATATGGCCGAATTCCTCAAGTGGACATCGAAGATCGATACCAATAACTGGCCGCCAAACAAGGAGGGCTGAGAGATGAGCGTTATGAATCCGCATCTCAAGTTCCAATCGCAGGCCGTCGCTAAACCCTACTTCGTATTTGCGCTGATGCTCTTCGTCGGGCAGATCCTGTTCGGTCTGATCATGGGCCTGCAGTACGTCGTCGGTGACTTCCTGTTTCCACTGCTGCCCTTCAACGTGGCACGCATGGTTCACACCAACCTGCTCATCGTCTGGCTGTTGTTCGGCTTCATGGGCGCGGCCTACTACCTCATCCCTGAGGAAGCCGACCGCGAACTGCACAGCCCGAAACTGGCGATCATCCTGTTCTGGGTGTTCGCAGCAGCCGGCGTGCTGACCATTCTCGGTTACCTGTTCGTGCCCTACGCCGGTCTTGCCGAGCTGACGCACAACGAGCTGCTGCCGACCATGGGCCGGGAGTTCCTCGAGCAACCGACGATCACCAAGATCGGCATTGTCGTGGTCGCTCTGGGCTTCCTTTACAACGTCGGGATGACCCTGCTCAAGGGCCGCAAAACCGCCATCAGCATGGTCATGATGACCGGTCTGATCGGGCTTGCAGTGTTCTTCCTGTTCTCCTTCTACAACCCGGAAAACCTGGCGCGCGACAAGTACTACTGGTGGTTCGTGGTGCACCTGTGGGTTGAAGGCGTGTGGGAACTGATCATGGGTTCGATGCTGGCCTTCGTCCTGATCAAGATCACCGGTGTCGACCGTGAAGTGATCGAGAAGTGGCTCTACGTGATCATCGCCATGGCACTGATCACCGGCATCATCGGTACCGGTCACCACTTCTTCTGGATTGGTGCACCTGAGGTCTGGTTGTGGCTGGGTTCGATCTTCTCTGCCCTGGAACCGCTGCCGTTCTTCGCCATGGTGCTGTTCTCGCTGAACATGGTGAACCGTCGTCGCCGTCAGCACCCGAACAAGGCCGCATCGCTCTGGGCCATCGGCACTACCGTGACAGCGTTCCTGGGTGCTGGCGTGTGGGGCTTCCTCCATACCCTGGCTCCGGTGAACTACTACACCCACGGTTCGCAGTTGACTGCAGCGCATGGCCACCTGGCGTTCTACGGTGCCTACGCGATGATCGTGATGACCATGATCAGCTACGCCATGCCGCGTCTGCGTGGCCTGGGTGAGGCGCCGGATGCACGGGCTCAGCGCATCGAGATCTGGGGCTTCTGGTTGATGACGCTGTCGATGGTCGCGATCACTCTGTTCCTCACCGCCGCTGGCGTGGTGCAGGTCTGGTTGCAGCGGATTCCGGCTGACGGGGCAGCGATGTCCTTCATGAATACCGCTGACCAACTGGCTGTGTTCTTCTGGTTGCGGCTGGTCGCTGGGGTGTTCTTCCTCATCGGGCTGGTGCTCTACCTCTGCAGCTTCAGGCAGCGTGGGCGGGTCACCGCGGATGTACCTGCGGCCGTCGTTGCGGCCTGAGGCAAGACACCGATGTAATCGACGGCCCGGCTGACCCAGCGGGCCGTCGTTGTTTTCAAACCGCGCTAAGGATCAATCGCCATGGCCTTTACCATCGAAGTTGAAGAGTGGGTCGGCAGTGTCTGGCACCGCTTCATCACCCGCCGCGCCAGCCCGGACTTCCCCGACGCCAACGTCTCGCTGGAAAGCATGCAGCGCAGCCTGTCGGTGCTGTTTCGTGCCATGGGCGGTTCCAGTGGCATCGGTGTCGAGGCGGCCAACGCGCGCGATCTGATGCTGCGCCGCAACCTGCTTCAACAAGTCGCTGGCACCTGCAAGCAATTGCCGGTGGCCTGGTGCGACGCGAACAACCTGCGCCTGCCGCAGAACCTCGCGGTATACCCCGAAGTTTCACTCAATCAGGATTTGTATCGCTGGCTGGCGCTGCTCGCGGCGCAGGCGGGCGAGATGCGCCACTGGGCGCGTGACAACCAGCGCTGGACTCAAGCCATCCTTGAGCGTTTCCCGGCGATGCAGCCACGCTACGAGCGACTCGTCGAAGCGCATCTGCAGCTCCGGCCAGATCCGGACACGCTGCCCCGCGCCGAGGGTGCGCTGGAACGTGCCATCTGTCAGGCCCTGCGTGAGCCGGGCAGTGTTCAGCAATTCCCACGCAGCGAAGTGGCCCCCTGGCCGCTGCCTATGTGGCTGTACCCCGCGGAAAATCTCGGCGTGCCGCAGGCCACCGAGCTCGCCGAAGAAGATCAGGACAACAACCTGCAGGCGCCGCCGACCGAGCAGAAGGGCATGCGCAAGCGTGCCAAGCGTGTCGAGGACAGCACCAGCAAGGGCGGCCTGATGCTGTTCCGCCTGGAAAACCTGTTCAGCTGGTCCGAGCATGTCGAGCTGGATCGCCAGGGCGACGACAGCGAAAACGAAGACGCCTCGCGTGTTGCAGAAGACCTTGATGAAATCGCCATGTCGCGTCAGCGGATGCGCAAGGGCGGCGGCCTCAAGCTGCACCTGGACCTGCCGCCTGCAGACGTGGATGACATTCCGCTGGGCGAAGGCATCAAGCTACCGGAATGGGATTATCGCAAGCAGTGCATGCAGGCCGATTTCGTCAGCCTGCAGATGATGTTGCCGCGCGGTTCCGAGCCCATGGGCCTGCCGCTGCGGCTGAGCCCGCTGGCGCGCAAGCTGCGCCGGCAGTTCGAACACCTGCGTAATGACCGTCAATGGCTGCGCGGGCAACCGCAGGGCTCCGAACTGGACATGCAGGCCTGGCTGGATTTCCACGTCGAGCGCCAGCACGGCCAATGCGCCGAACGCGGGCTGTTCATGGAACAGCGGCAGAATCGCCGCGACCTGGCGTGCCTGTTGCTGGCTGACCTGTCCATGTCCACCGACGCGCACCTGGATGATGAGCACAAGGTGATCGACGTAATCACCGACAGCCTGCTGCTGTTTGGCGAAGCGCTGTCGGCCGTGGGCGATGATTTTGCGCTGTATGGCTTTTCCTCGCTGCGTCGGCAGCAGGTTCGCATGCAGGAGCTCAAGAGCTTCAAGCAGCGCTATGGCGACGACACCCGCGGCCGGATCCAGGCGCTGAAGCCCGGCTACTACACACGTATGGGCGCGGCCATTCGCCAGGCGACCGAACTGCTGGGCAAGTGCAAGCAGCGACGCAAGCTGTTGCTGCTGGTCACCGACGGCAAGCCCAATGACCTGGATCTGTACGAAGGCCGTTATGGCGTCGAAGACACCCGTCAGGCGGTCCTGGAAGCACGGCGCCAAGGGCTGCTGCCGTTCTGCATCACCATCGACCAGGAGGCGGGCGATTACCTGCCCTACATGTTCGGTGCCAACGGCTACACGCTGATCAAGGAGCCGCAACAACTGCCGTTCCGCCTGCCACAGTTGTATAAGCAGCTGACCCAGCCGTAGGGTGGATGTCGCTTTTTACATCCACCGTTACCCGGCTCGGTGGACCGCCACCCGGTGGACCGCCACCCCGTGGATCGGTGAAGCGTGATCCACCTTACGAACCGCCAGGGCAGATTGCGTTGCAACGGTAACGTGGGACGGGCGGCGTTCCGTTTCAGCCCACCAGCCTTTGCGCCGCTTGATGCCTCGCCATTCACCTGCGGACATGGCCCGTTCATGCCGCGACATTGACGTAGTCGTCCGAAGCTATATTTCTAGCGCAGTTGCTTCGCTTGACTCTGACGTATTCATCGGTGGGCTGAAACCCACCCTACGGACTTATGGCGCGCCGTATTTAGGCTTGCCAGTTTGGGAAGGACGTTGCTTTGATGGACGGAAGCCCACTCTGCTGGATGGCCCAGCAATGCGGTCGGAGCGCACCGGCGGTATTGTAGGGTGGGCTTCAGCCCACCAAGGCATCGATCGAGCGGCTGTTGCCCGCCAAGCTTGATGTCGCTATCCATTCTCCCGAAGTGCCTCAGGGCGAGGGCGATTCGTAGGATGGATGTCGCTTTTTACATCCACCACCACACCGCTCGGTGGATCTCCACCCCGGTGGATCGGTGAAGCGTGATCCACCCTACGACCCGTCTAGAACAGGTTGCGCGGCAGCCAGACGATCATCACTGCGCAGAAGATGGCAAGACCGATGCAAAACCAGAAAAATCTGCTTTGCCGTCGTTCCCCGGCGGTATCAGCCAGGGCGGGGAGGGGCATGCCGCAGTTGCTGCACTCGGCTTCCTGCGGCGGGTTGGGTTGCTGGCAATACAGACATCTGGGCATGGCAGCGTCCTCTTTAGTTCAGTTCCAGATTGCCACGTACAGCCTCTGTTTGAGATTGACCAATATCAACCCGTTGCAAGAGCTAGCCGCTGCCGCACGGTTCGCTGCGAGGGGCTGCAAGGATTGTTGATCCGCTTGCCCGTCACTCGAACGACTCGAGACGTTGGCGATCGAGAATGGTGATCTGCCGACCCTCCTGGGTGATGATTTCTTCGTCGATCAGGCGCCTGATGATCCGTGAAAACGTCTCCGGCTGGATCGACAGGTGGCCTGCAATCAACTGCTTGGCCATGGGCAGCTCGAAGCTGTTGCCTTCATCCTTCAGGCGCGCCAGTTGTGTCATCAAATAGCGCACCACGCGGTGCGTGGCGTTTTTCAGCGAGAGGGTCTCGATTTCATTGATGCGCTGGTGCAAGCGCACGCTCAGTTTGCCGAGCAGAGCAAATGAGAGCTTCTGGTTCGCCTCCAGCAGGCGCATGTATGCCGTGTTGGAGAAGCGGTAGACCTGCGTCGGGCACACGGCCTGGGCCGAGGCGACGTAGTTGGGCGTATCCATCAGCATCATCGCTTCGGCAAAGGTCTGGCGATTGCCGATCACTTCGAAGACTTTTTCCTGCCCGTCCGGGGTCAGGCGGTAGATCTTCACTGCACCAGAAATCACGAAATAGAACGAGTGCGCCGGTTCGCCCTGGTGAAAGAGGTTGTCGCCCTTGTCCAGGTTGAGCAGCTGGCTTGCGCTCATCAGTTCGTCCATCTGCTCGTCACTGAGTGGTTCGAACAAATGGTGGCTGCGAAGAATCTGGTTATGTACGCGGTGGAGCACCATGCAAGGCATCCTTTTTCTAATAACTAGCCGTCCACAATCGAGGTTGACGGAGCGGAACGATAGCTGCGCTCAAGCAGGCGGAGTTAGGTAGGCGCCAGAGCGCAATGAAGAGTGGTTACAGAGCCTAGCCTAGATGCCATGGCACAAGTATTGATACAGGCCGGCTTAGCGCGAGCGCTGCGACTGGATCATCCGCGCATCTAGCTAGCTTCACTGTCCGAGCATGGCAGTTTCGCGCCAGTGTGGCGCGGCGAACAGGGTTGGATAACGCTCAAGCGCGGCGCGGATCCGTTGCGTGCCGTCGGCGCGCTCAGCGGGCTTGGCCAATGCCTTGGCACCACCGAGCAGCTCGGTGAGCAACCCGTGCAGCGCAGCGTCGGCCTGTGCGGTCAATTCGCAGTTGGCGATCAAATAGGAAACGCCATCCTCGACGTCCTTTTGCAGCGATAATGCCTGGCGCTCGCCGATTGGTTGCGCCGTATCGGCTGGCAGGGCGGCATCGGCGGCCTGGCGGAGGCGCGTCATGCCTTCACGCAGGGCGGCATCGGTTGCCCACTGCTGCTCGCCGCCAGCGGGTGGCGCAGCGTGCGCGCCGTGCCCGTCGTGAGTAACCGTTGCCTGCGCGGTATCGACCACCACGTCGAGTGCCACGCCACTGGCCAGCGCCAGCATCGACGCCATTGCAAGGCCCCACGCCAAGGGTTGGATGACTGCTTTCATATGCACCTCCGGTACTGCAGGGGCGGGCCGTATGGCCCGTAGCGTTTTTATCGTGTCAGTGCGCAGACGCCCGGGCGAACAGGATGTTGTTCTCCAGATGAATGTGCTGCATCAGGTCGCCGCGCAGCTCTTCGAGCCCGCGATACAGCGCGCGCCAGGTATTGCAGGCGTTCGCCGGTGGGGTGATGTCATCGGTGAGTTCGGCCAGGCGCTGAAGGGCGGCGCCGTGCTGGTCATGCTCGTAGCGCATCACTGCGATCGGGCCTTGGGTCTGCGGCAATTGCATGTCGCGGCGCAGCATCGGGAAGAGGATCTGCTCCTCCTTGAGCATGTGGCTTTCGAGTTCCTGCTGCATGCACCACAGATGTTCGGCGAGCCCGGTCGGGCAGTCCGCCTTGTTGCCATGCACCTGCTCGACACGGCTGGCCAAGCGGATCAGCTCCGGGAACTGCTCACGATGACGTTCGTGAAAGCGTTCGAGCAGGTAGTCGATCAGCGATCCTGCCGGCATATTGCGCCAGTCAGGCTCAGTCGTGGATTCGTTTCCCAACGCCGCCAACTCGTCCGCGATCGCCTGGGCGTCAAGGTTGCGCTGCAGGGCCGCATCGCGCAGCGGGGTGTCGCCACCGCAACAGAAGTCCAGCTTGTAATGGTGAAACACGCGGGTGGCGCCAGGGATCAGGCAGGCCAGGTTGCCCAGGGTTTGCTCGGTAAGCGCAGTCGTCATGGTGGCGTTTCCAAGGGTGGAAGTCCTCGGAACAACGCAAGCGCTATGCCATCAATAAGTTATTGATTTATAGAGAATAAATATTAGTGGTGGTGAAATGTACCTGAGCGGTATAGGGTTTAAAAAACCGTAGGGGTAGTAATGACCATGATGGAAGAAGCACTGCTGGCTGACCTTGTCACTGAACTGCCCAATGCGGTTCGCCTGCAACGCCTGGTGCACACGCTGCATCAGCGGTTTCGCTGTGGTGCGGTGGTGCTGCTACGTCTCGACGAGGACACCCTGCGCCCGCTGGCTGCGGTGGGGCTGGTGCAGGAGGCCCTCGGTCGACGCTTCGTGGTGGCTCAGCATCCGCGGCTGGCCGCCATCCTCTCGCAGCGTGAACCCACCTGGTTCGAGCCCGACAGCCGTTTGTCCGACCCCTACGACGGGCTGCTCGATGCGCATGTCGGCGAGCCCCTGCCGGTGCACGATTGCATGGGCGTGAGCCTGTTCGTGGAGGGCAAGCTCTGGGGCGCGCTGACCCTCGATGCGCTGCATGCCGGCACCTTCGATGACGAGGCGCGGCGTGATCTGCAGCGTTACACGCTGGTGATCGAAGCCGCCATCCGCATCACCCGACTGGAACACGAAAATCGCGGCCTGAGGCTGGCCCGTAGCGACGTGCTGGAAACCACCCCGGTGCCGGGCGACGGCGAAATCCTTGGGCAAAGCGTGGTGATCCGCGAGCTGTTGCGTGAGCTGGAAGTGGTTGCCGACTCGGAACTTCCGGTGCTGCTGCTGGGCGAAACCGGCGTGGGCAAGGAGTTGTTCGCGCGCTGGCTGCATCGACATTCGCGGCGCCGCAACAAGCCGCTGGTGCTGGTCAATTGCGCCGCGTTGCCCGAATCGTTGGCCGAAAGCGAGCTGTTCGGTCATGTGAAGGGGGCTTTCTCCGGTGCAACGACCGACCGCCCTGGCCGTTTCGATGCGGCCAACGGCGGCACGCTGCTGCTGGACGAGGTGGGCGAGCTGCCGCTGGTGGTGCAGGCCAAGCTGCTGCGCACCTTGCAGAATGGGGAGATCCAGCGCCTCGGGGCCGACAAGCCGCGTCAGGTGGACGTACGCATCATCGCGGCGACCAACCGCAACCTGCGCGAAAGTGTGCGAGACGGGCATTTCCGCGCGGATCTCTATCACCGACTTTCGGTCTATCCGGCACCAATCCCACCCTTGCGCGAACGCGGCAACGATGTCCTGATCCTGGCCGGCTACTTTCTCGAGCTGAACCGCGCCCGGTTGGGCCTGCGCAGCATGCGGCTGTCGCCCGCTGCCGAGCGCGCACTGCTTGGCTATGCCTGGCCGGGCAACGTCCGCGAGCTTGAGCATGTGGTCAGCCGGGCGGCGCTGCGGTTGCTCAGCCGTGGCGCCTCGCGCAGCGAAATTCTCACGTTGGAGCCGGATTTGCTGGATCTGGACAGCGAGCACGTCGGCGCCCTCGCTCCGGCAGCTGAGGTCCAACCCGTGCTAGCGGAAGCGCAGATCGTCTCGTTGCGCGAAGCCGTCGATGGCGCCCAGCGCCAGGCGATCGTCCGAGCGCTGGAGGCCAGCGGTGAAAACTGGGCGCAGGCGGCGCGATTGCTGGATGTCGACTCGAGCAACCTGCACAAACTGGCGCGGCGCTTGAAACTGAAATGAGCGCGCGCAGGGGCGGGATACTGCTGGATCCTGTTCCGCCAGTCGGCGTGAGTCGTCTTTGTTGGATGGCGGTCTAAGCTTTCACCATCACGATAAGGAGATTTTCATGGCTCTGGACCATGACCAGTTCAATCAGCTGCTGACCGAGGCCCAGGCCCACGCCGACCGTGCCGCCAGCGAGAACAATCCGCAGCATTATCAGCAGGCCTTCGAATCCAGCCTCAAAGCGATGCGTCTGCTCGCTGAAGAGTCCGGCAACTGGCGGGACGCCGTTGTTCGCGCGACCGAGGAATTTCAGGGCGACGAAGGGATATAACGTCGCTTCAGGTCGGACGATAACCACAACGGCACTGTCCTGATTGCCAGGCCGGAGCCCTGTATGAGCGAGCTTGCTCGCGATCCAGGGCTCTGAAGGGCCCAGGTTGGTCTTGCTTCTGCGGCTGGTTTTGTTCTCTTGGCTTCGTTGCCCTGCCAGCTTCGTCCCCTTGACGCTCATCAATGCCTCCCGTCGGAGGCCTACCTAGACTGCCGGCTTTCCGTCCGGCCCGGACGGGCACCGTTGCCATTGGCAGGGTGCGCATGATTCCGCATGTCTAGGAGTTGCCATGCACTTGGTCTGTCCAGCAGGTAGCCTGCCCGCGCTCAAGGCTGCCGTTCAGCAGGGTGCCGACGCCATTTACGTCGGTTTTCGCGACGACACCAACGCCCGCCATTTTGCCGGTCTCAACATGGATGCCAAGCAGCTCGACAAGGGGCTGCAGCTGATCCGCGAGAAGCGTCGCCAGCTCTACATTGCCGTCAACACCTATGCCCAGCCACAAGGCTGGGCACGCTGGCAGCGGGCGGTCGACCAGGCCGCTGACCTTGGAGTGGATGCGCTGATCGCCGCCGATCCGGGCGTGCTGGGTTACGCTGCCAAACGCCACCCGCAGCTCAATCTGCATTTGTCTGTTCAAGGTTCGGCGACCAATGCCGCCGCGCTGGCCTTCTACCAACAACGCTACAACATCAAGCGCGCCGTGCTGCCTCGGGTGCTGTCACTCAAGCAGGTCAAGCAGGTCGCCGCCAGCAGCCCGGTGCCGATCGAAGTCTTCGCCTTCGGCAGCCTGTGCATCATGGCCGAGGGCCGTTGCCACCTGTCTTCTTATCTCACCGGCGAATCACCCAATCTTTGCGGGGTTTGCTCGCCAGCCAAGGCGGTGCGCTGGAGTGAGGAGCCGGAAGGGCTGACCTCGCGGCTGAATAACGTGCTCATCGACCGTTACGCCGAAGGCGAGTCAGCCGGCTACCCCACGCTGTGCAAGGGCCGCTTCATGGTCAATGGCGAACGCTTCCACGCACTGGAAGAGCCCACTAGCCTGAACACCCTGGACCTGATTCCGGAGCTGGCCAACATCGGCGTCACTGCAATGAAGATCGAGGGCCGGCAGCGCAGTCCCGCTTATGTCGAGCAGGTCACCCGCGTCTGGCGCTCGGCACTGGATGCCTACCTGCAGGCGCCGCAGCGGTACGCCGTCCAGCCGGGCTGGCGCGCAGTGCTCGACGGCTTGTCGGAAGGCTCGCAAACGACCCTCGGCGCCTACCATCGGGCGTGGCAGTGAACCTCTTCAGCAAGGAACAGTTATGAAACTCAGCCTAGGCCCCGTGCTGTTCTACTGGGATCGCCAGCAGACGCTGGACTTCTACGCCGACATGGCGGACATGCCGCTCGATGTGATCTACCTCGGTGAAACCGTCTGCTCCAAGCGCCGCGACATGGGGCTGGACGATTGGATCGGGCTGGCGCGTGAGCTGAAACAGCAATCATCGGCGCAGCTGGTGCTGTCCGGCCTTGCGCTGGTCGAGGCGGCTTCGGAGCTGTCCAGCCTTCGTCGGCTCTGTGAGAACGGCGAGCTGATGGTCGAGGCCAATGACATGGGTGCGGTGCAGTACCTGTCCGAGAAGGGCGTGCCTTTCGTGGGCGGCCCGGCGCTCAACCTCTACAACGGCTATGCACTGGCCGAACTGGTCAGCAGCGGCATGCAGCGCTGGGTGCCGCCAGTGGAGATTTCCGGGGCGATGATCCGCGATGCGCGTGCGCAGCTGTCTCAGCTTGGTGTCGCCGTGCCGGAAATCGAGATCTTCGCCTACGGCCACCTTCCGCTGGCGTACTCGGCGCGTTGTTTCACCGCCCGCGCGGAAAATCGGCCGAAGGACGATTGCCAATTCTGCTGTCAGAACTACCCAGAAGGCATCCCATTGTTGAGCCAGGAAGGCGAGGCGCTGTTCACCATCAATGGCATACAGACTCTGTCGGCCTCCGTCAGCAATCTGTTGGCGGACTATCCGGCGCTGGTCGAGAGCGGTGCCGAGCTGCTGCGGCTGAGCCCGCGTGCATCGGGCATGACCGAGGTCGTTCAGGCATTTGATGCGGTGCGCAAAGGAGGCCTACCGCCTCTCGCTGTTGAGGGTTGCAACGGTTACTGGCACGGTCAGCCCGGCATGCTCCGCGCCGAGGAGGCCGGATTATGCTGAAGCCTCGAGCACAGCTGTTGAAACTGGGTGAGCACTTATTGCCGCTGGCCGCGCGAACCCCCTTCATGCTGCAACGTATCGCGCTTGAGCGCAGCCTCAACCAGATCTTTGCCGAGCCACTGGCTGACGATGCATTCGAGGCGCTGGAAGGCAATTGGATGCGCCTAGAGGTCGTCGACCTCAAACTGGCCTGGTGCCTGAGTTGCGATCGGCGGAAGTTGCGCATTGCCGAGCAGGCCCCGGTCCAGGTCACCATTCGCGGTAACTGGCGGGAGTTTCTATTGCTCGCCAGTCGTCAGGAAGACCCGGATACGCTGTTCTTTCGTCGCCGGTTGGTGATCGAAGGCGACACCGAACTCGGCCTGGCCATCAAGAACCTGATCGACAGCCTGGACCCGGACCTGCTGCCGCCGTGGCTGTGGAAAGTGCTGCAAGGCGCGGGCGAGGAAGTGGCGCTAGCCGGCCGTGCACAGCCAGTGAATGCTTGATCGAGCGCTTGAATGGTTACGCTGTTGCTGACAATGGCGACACCGTTCACTACAAGCACATTCGCTTCGAGGAACGCCCGTGCCGAGCTGCTTCTGTAGGAGGCGCGCCCCGCGGCGAAAGCGAATCGGCTCCATCCCAAAAGCAAAGCTTCGCCCCGAGGGCGCGCCTCCTACGGAACCAGCCGGTGCACCATGGCTGTGAGAGGTGCGCCTTTGCGGCTTTGCTCATGCACCGCACGTTTACACTGAGTGCAGCCGGTGCCGCGGTTTCATGCGGTCGCTGGCGATGATGTTGCGCATGTCCTCGAACAGCGCATCGGCTTCGGCTTCGGAGCAATCTTCGCGGTAGCGCTTGCGCAGTCCGTAGCTGCTGAGGGTGATATGGACGTTCGCGACAACGCCGTGCTGCGCGAGGCAGGCACGTGCGCAATGCAGCGGGCAGCCGTCGATAGCCAGGATCGCTCGGCCAGAGTTGGCCTTGTTGACCAGCGAACTGACTCGTCCGCCGACGCCAGCGATGCAGGACATTTCGGCCAAGCCGGCACGATCCAGGCGCACCGCAAGGGTATTGGCCAGTTGCGCCACGTTGGAGCAACCCGAGCAGGCATAGACGAGGGGCAGGCGGGGTGCGGACATGCTGTTCTCCCGATTCGAAAGGGCCAGCGAAAGTATCCGGGCCAATCCAGGGGTGGCCCATGACGATCGTCAAGAAGCTGGGGCAATCCGTCGCAGTTCAGTCCTGGTAAGCGGCCAGGCCCCGGCTGTCGAGTATCTCGATGCGCCGGCGCTGCACGCTGATCATTCCCGACTCGATCAGCCGGTGCAGGATGCGCGAAAAGGTCTCCGGCTGAATGCCCAGCTTGGAGGCGATCAGGCGCTTGGGCACATCGAGGGTGACCACGCCGCTGTCGTCCTCTTGCGACTGGTAAAGAAAGCGCACCACGCGATGGCTGGCGTTCGCCAGGGTCAGGGTGTCGATCTCGTTCAACCGCTGATGCAGGCGGATGCTCAAAGTGCCGAGAATATCCAGGCAGATGCTCGGGTGCTCTTCGAGCATGCGCCGGTAGTGGCCACCGTGCAGGCTGGCAACCAGGCTGGCCTTGAGTGCCGTGGCGCTGACCGGATAATTCGGCGCGCCGGTGAACAGCAGGGCTTCAGCGAAGGATTCGCCACCGCGGATGACCTCGACCAGTTTTTCCTGGCCGTCGCAAACCACGCGGTGCAGCTTTACCTGACCGCTGAAAAGAAAGTAGAACCGCTCGGCCTTGTCGCCCTGATGAAACAGTGAGGCGCCGGCGGGCAAGCGCTTGAGGTTGGCCGAGGCGCATACCTCCTGCAACGCCGCTTCGGGCAGCCGGCTGAACAGATGATGCCGGCGGAGGTCCGCAACGAGTGATGTTTCGGTCAGCATGGTTCCTCCACCGGCACCTGTCCGGGATTGTTCGACAGTGCATCCTAGGAGCACGGATCGCCCAGCTTCCTTGATCGCCGACAAGATCGTCGGCCGCGGTGCCTCGGACCTGTTTTAAACAACACGGCCGATATGAATTGACGATGGTCAATTCGCTCGGCAGCACAATTGCCTACATTCCACACCATCTAGTGTTTATAGAAATTTACATAACTACATATGGTGATGGAGGCGTGATGCTGGGGCTTGAGGAAGTGAATCGACCGGTCTCGCTGCGCAAGCGGGATGGGCGGCTGGTCGCGTTCGAACTGGACAAGATCGGCGCTGCAATCGAGGCCGCGGGCCTGGCGACCGGAGAGTTCGAACAGGCCACTGCCCAGGCGCTGGCTGCTCAGGTCCTGGTGCGCCTGCCGCAGCGGGTGGTGGAGGTCGAGCAGGCGCAGGACGCGGTCGAGCGTGTATTGATGGAGGCGGGTTACTACGACACGGCGCGCGCCTACATCGTCTACCGCGAGCGCCATGGTCGGCTGCGGCGCGATCGCAAGTCACTGGTCGATGTCGCTTCATCGATGAACGAATACCTCTCGCGCGAAGACTGGCGGGTACGCGCCAACGCCAACCAGGGCTACTCGCTGGGCGGGCTGATTCTCAACGTGTCGGGCAAGGTCACTGCGAATTATTGGCTAGACGAGGTCTACAGCCCGGAAATCGGCATCGCCCATCGCGAGGGCGATCTGCACATCCATGACCTGGACATGCTCGCCGGCTATTGCGCGGGCTGGTCGCTGCGCACCTTGCTCAGCGAAGGCTTCAACGGCATACCCGGACGCGTTGAGGCGGGACCGCCGAAGCACCTGTCCAGCGCGCTGGGGCAGATGGTCAACTTCCTCGGCACCCTGCAGAACGAGTGGGCCGGTGCCCAGGCGTTCAGCAGCTTCGATACCTATCTCGCGCCGTTCGTGCGCAAGGACGGCCTGGGATTCGCCGAAATCCGTCAGGCGATCCAAGAGTTCATCTATAACCTCAATGTGCCGTCGCGCTGGGGCACGCAGACGCCCTTTACCAACCTGACGTTCGACTGGGTCTGCCCCGAAGACCTGCGCGAGCAGATTCCCTACATCGGCGGTGAGGAGATGCCTTTCGCCTACGGTGAGCTACAGGCCGAGATGGAGTTGATCAACCGCGCCTATATCGAGGTCATGCAGGCTGGCGACGGGCTGGGCCGGGTATTCACCTTTCCGATCCCCACCTACAACATCACCCACGATTTCCCCTGGGACAGCGAAAACGCCGACCGCCTGTTCGAGATGACCGCGCGTTACGGCCTGCCGTACTTCCAGAACTTCCTCAATTCGGATATGCAGCCCAACCAGGTGCGCTCGATGTGCTGCCGCTTGCAGCTGGACGTGCGCGAATTGCTCAAGCGCGGTGGTGGGTTGTTTGGTTCGGCCGAGCAGACCGGCTCGCTCGGCGTGGTGACGGTTAACTGCGCACGCCTGGGTTATCTGCATTCAGGCGACTGGTCCGGGCTGATCGAGCATCTCGATGCGCTGCTTGAACTGGCCATGCAGAGCCTGGAGGTCAAGCGCAAGGTGATCCAGCACCACATGGATGCCGGGCTCTATCCTTACACCAAGCGTTACCTGGGCACGCTGCGCAATCACTTCTCCACCATTGGCGTGAACGGGCTGCACGAGATGGTGCGCAACTACACCGAGGATACCGAGGGCTTGCACACCGAAGCCGGCCGGCGTCTGGCCGTCGACCTGCTCGACCATGTTCGAGCCGTGCTGGTGCGCTTTCAGGAAGAAACCGGACACCTTTACAACCTCGAAGCGACGCCCGCCGAAGGCACCACCTACCGATTCGCCAAGGAAGACCGCAAGCGCTTCCCAGAAATTCTACAAGCGGGCTCTGCCGAGGCGCCGTACTACACCAACTCTTCGCAGCTTCCGGTGGGCTTCACCGACGACCCGTTCGAAGCCCTGATACTGCAGGACGAGCTGCAGACCAAATACACTGGCGGCACCGTATTGCACCTGTACATGGCCGAGCAGATCTCCTCGACACAGGCCTGCAAGAATCTGGTGCGCACCGCGCTGGGACGCTTCCGCCTGCCTTACCTGACCATCACCCCAACGTTCTCGATCTGCCCGGTTCATGGCTACCTGAGCGGTGAACACGAGTTCTGCCCCAAGTGCGACGAGGTGCTGGTCGCCAAGCAGCAAAGCTGCTGCGCCTGATCTGGTTCCGTAGGAGCCAGCTTGCTGGCGATCATCTATCAGCGCGCCAACTGGCGCATCGGTCGAAAACCCAACCCTGAAGGAGCGACACATGACCCAAACAACTCAACTCCCCGAAGCCCAACGTCAGCGCTGCGAAGTCTGGACCCGCGTGATGGGCTATCACCGTCCGGTTGCGGCGTTCAACCCGGGCAAACAATCCGAGCACCGTGAACGCACCCATTTCACCGAGCAGGCCGCCGGTTTGGCGCGTTAGTCATGGGCGCCGCGCTAAGGGTCGGGGGCATGGTGCCCCTGACCACCCTCGACTTTCCCGATCATCTGGCCTGTGTTCTGTTCTGCCAGGGCTGTGGCTGGCGTTGCCGCTATTGTCACAACCCTGAGCTGATCCCGACCTGTGGCGCCGAGGAGCGCAGCTGGGCGGAGATTCTGGGCTTTCTCGATCAGCGGGTCGGTCTGCTCGAGGCGGTGGTGTTCAGCGGCGGCGAGCCGACCCTGCAACTGGCGCTGCCGGATGCCATTGCGCAGGTGCGCGCGAAAGGCTTCAAGATCGGCCTGCATAGCGCCGGCATCAAACCGAAACTGTTCCGGCAGGTGCTGCCGCTGGTGGACTGGGTGGGGTTCGACGTCAAGGCGTTGCCAGAGCACGGTCGACTGATCACGGGGGTCGAGGGGAGCGGCGAAGCCAACTGGAAAAGCCTGGAAGCGCTGCTGGAGAGCGGCGTCGCGCACGAATGCCGAACCACGGTCCATTGGCAGCTGTTCGACGCCGAACGTCTATGGGACATGGCGCAGCGACTGCGCAAACTCGGTGTCGAGCGCTTCGCCGTGCAATGCGTGCGCACGGCGAAAATGCTCGACGACGGCCTCGCCGATAGCCGTGCACCCTACGATCAGCAAAAGCTCTGGGACCGGATGGGGCGGCTGTTTCCGTCGTTCATACTGCGAGGGTAAGGGGGAGAAGGCCGTCGATGCGGCGTGCGGTGGGCTAAAGCCCACCCTACGGGCGGTACATAGCGGTAGGGTGGGCTTCAGCCCACCGCCTGCGTGAACGATCCACGGCCTCTTGGCGCCGTGAGGGCCGATAACCTCCTGGCCAGGGACAGCCTTCACGCCTATCGCTCTGGCTGGAGCCGGCGTCGGTATCCAGCGGCCAGACGATGCTGCCCCGAGCGGCTGTTCCGCGCGGTTATCCGAGATCCCGGTGCATGCCAATGTGCGGAATCCCATCCTCGAGGTACACCGCGCCCACCGGTTCGAAACCGTACCGGCCGTAATAGCCTTGCAGGTGGGCCTGGGCGGACAAGTAGATTGGCTGGCCTGGCCATTTTTTCTCGGCATGCTCGAGTGCTTGCGCCATCAATTCCCGGCCAATGCCCCGGCTGCGTATTGAGGGTGCGGTAACGACGCGGCCGATCACCACGTTGCCGCCTTGCTGGATCGGGTCGAGCAGGCGCAGGTAGGCGACCAATTGCTCCTCTTGCCAGGCCATCAGGTGGCAGGTATCGCCCAGCAGGTCCTGGCCGTCCACATCCAGGTACACGCATTGTTGCTCGACCACGAAAACCTCAGCGCGCAGGCGCAGAATCGCGTAGAGCTGCTGCGCGCTGAGTTCGGTGTGGTGTTTGCAGATCCAATTGATAGACATAACGCCGACTCGCTGAGAAAACCTGCAGCGAATACTAAAGGTATTGCGCGCCCAAACGCTGTCGATGATCCCTCTTCGCGGCAGTCGGCGCCCTCCGACTATTTCGGTGCTGGCGCGCTCCTGCAGGCGCGGGCTTGCTCGCGAAGTGCGAGATCAGAGTCAGCCTTGGCCCTGTAGCGACACCCGTCAACCTGTGCGCTGGTCCATCGACGTACCGGTGAGCTGAAGCCCACCCTACGGTTGAATACCTAACAGTAGAGTGGGCGGACGAGGTTCCGCCGCAGCCTATCCACCGGCACGAGTGATTCAGCCAGGTAGGGTGGGCTTTAGCCCACCGTTCTGACTGTACGAATCAGCTCCAACCCCAGAATTGCAGATACCAGCCGTAACCAACCACAGCGGTCGCCAGCCCCACGCAACCGAATGCCGCCATCCGACGCAACCCATTGGCGCCGTGGCGGCTGATTACGCGCCAGGCCAGGTAGAGACTCCAGCCGACGGCACCAGCCAGCAGCAGCGCGCGGGTCGGCTGCGCCCAGGCAAGGATGAAACCCTCGTAGCGCAGCAGTTTGATGGTGGTGGCTGAAAGACCGAGAAAAAGTCCGGCGCCGCCGAGTGGCGTCAGTGTCAGCGCCAGGTGATGAAACACATTGTCGCCGCGGTTCATCAGCCTCACCGCACCTTGCAACAGCAGCCACAGTGCACCACCGATCAGCAGTGAGCTAGCGCCGATGTAGGTGAGAATCGCCGCACCGTCGAGCCAGGTGAACGCATCGTTGTTCTGCGGATAATGCGTCAGCAGCCACCAGGGCGCGTTGGCCTCCAGCGGCCAAAAGATGTCGCGATCGACCAGCCACTCGGCTGCGGTCTGCTTGAGGGTGATGAACCAGGGGCTGACCGTCCACTGAAAGGCGCCCATGGCCAGCCCGATCATGCCAAACAGCAGCAGCGTGCTGTCCCAATGACCTTGTTGCGGCTGGTTGCCGACAATGAGGATTTCCTGATTCGGCGAGCGGGCGGCGAGGGCGACAGCGCCACGCTGGCCGCTGCAACGACCACAGGCGTGGCACTCGCTGTTGCCTTGCATGCGGCGGATGTCGATCAGCGGGGCGCAGTTGGGCGTGGCCAGCTTCGGTCCCTGGTTGGCCTGCCACAGCTCCTCGTCGACTTTGTAGTGCATCGGCGCCAGCCGGGCGAGCAGGCCGAACACGCCGCTCACCGGGCACAGGTGCCGGCACCAGACGCGCTTACCACGGCCATAGAGGAAGCCAACGACCATCGCGGCCACCGTCGAGCCGCCAAGGATCAGCGCGGCGGCGCGGCCATAGTCATAAACACTGATCAGCTGGCCATAGACGGTGGTCAGCACGAACGCGATGGTCGGCCAGCCGCTCCAGCGAATCCACTGCGGGGTGCGCTTGTTCAGCCCGCGCCAACTGATCCATTCACTGAGCGAGCCTTCCGGGCAGAGCACTCCGCACCAGAGCCGGCCGAAGAGCACCATCGACAGCAGCACGAACGGCCACCACAGCCCCCAGAACAGGAACTGGGCGAACACCGTGATGTTGTCGAGCATGCGCGCTTCTGCGGGCGGCAGCGAAAGCACCGCTGGCAACAGCAGCAGGACTAGATAGAAGCCAACCACCAGCCATTGGATCATGCGGATGGTGTTGGCGTGCTGGCGCAGCAGATCGCCGATGCGTGCCAGCCAGGAGGCGTTGGTGATCATGCCGTGCGAGCCTCCAGACGAGCCTCCGGCTTCGGTCGCAGCCAGGCCCAGACGGCTAGCCAGTACAGCGCCATCACCATTACTGCGGCCAGCGAAGGCATGGCGCGGTAACCGGTCAGCCCCGCAAGGGTGCTGCCCAGGGTGCCGCCGTCATCGAGCAGGGCCGAGGTGTCCCAGATAGGGTCACCGAAAACGGTGTAAAGCACTTCAGGCACGTCCATGCCCATCAGCTGGCCGCTGAAGCGGTCGAGGCCAGCCATCAGCAGGGCCGCGCCGAGCAACAGCAACAGTGCCTCGCTGACTCTGAAGAAACGCTTCCAGGAGAACAGTCGGCTGCCAGCCTGCAGCGCCGCGTAGCTCAGCAGCGCGAGCGCAAAGCCAAGCACACCGCCGATGACGAAACCGGTCAGGTCGGAACCGTCCTGCTGATGGCCGATGCCATACAGAAACACCACCGTTTCGCTGCCCTCACGCGCCACAGCGAGCATCGCCAGTACCAGCAAGCCAATGCCGCTGCCCTGGCTGAGGTGCGCGGCGGCGCTATCGACCAGGTTGCGCTTGAGGTCGCGCCCTTGATGGTGCATCCAGCCGACCATTTGCAGGATCAACAGTGCGGCAGCCAGCAGCATGGCGCACTGGAACCACTCGCCAGCGGGACCGGCCAGCCAGTCGCCGGCGCTGAGAATGCCCCAGCCCAGCAACGAAGCCAAACCGAGGCCGGCAACCACGCCGCCCCAGAGCATGCGCAGCGCATGACGGTTGCCTGGCTGCTGGCTCAACCAGGCGTGCAGAATGCCGATGACCAGCAACGCCTCGACGCTTTCACGCCAGACGATGAACATTGATTGGCCCATGTCGCTTCTCCTGTGAAGAGACTACTTAGCGATGATTTCGCCTTCCGGGAGGTCCATGTGGAACTCATCGAAGAAGGGGTAGCGGCCGGGTTTGAGCGGATGAATCACGACGAACGAGGTGACACCGGGTGAGAGCACCTTTTCCACCCGCAGGGGTGTGCTCTCGAATTCGGTCGGACCCTTGCCGGCATTGATCACGACGATCTTGAAGCGCTGGCGAGCCGGCACTTCGATGGTTGCCGGCTCGAAATGGCCGTCGCGGATGGTCAGCTCATAGGTCGGCAGACCGGCCTGGGCGCCGCCGGCAAAGCCGGCCGCGAGCAGGGCGACGGCGGGAAGCAGGATGCGTTGCATGCTGACCTCCGGCTCAGTAGCCGCCTTTCTTGCCGATGCCGGCGTAGGTGAACTCGTAGTTCAGCGTGCACTGTTCGAACCAGGGCGCGACGCCGGTTTCCTTGTCAACGTGACGGCCAAACATGGCGTGCTTGCCGTCTGGCGGCGAGACGGTGAAGGTCAGCTGATACTTGCCCGGGCCCATCAGCTTGACGTTATCGCCATAGTGCGGGCCGTCGTTGGCCACCATCGGGTGAAAGTCGCCTTCGATTTTTTCGTCCGAGCCTTTCTTGCTCAGCGAGTAACGAATGTTCAGGTAGGAAACGAAGCTGCCTTCCTGCCAACCGTTGCGGTTGCCTTCGGTGGCGGCGATGTCGGCTTCCAGATGAACGTCAGATTTGGCGGCGTCGAGCATCATGCCGGCAGGCTCCATTTCGACCGGCTGCAAGTAAACGGCACCAACCTCCATACCGCCGCATTGTTGCGGTTCACCGATGGGGTATTCCTTGGCTTGGGCGAGGGGCGTGAGCAGCAGTGACGCGATGGCGAGGGTAGCGGGAATGCGCATGAAGCCTCCGAAGAGATGGGATGGTTGACGCAGAAAGGTTCGCACCTGTGATGCTTAACGATAATGATTCGCGTCAATTTTGAATGAAATACTTTGTAACGTATACCCTGCATCGTCCGTGACGCTGCGTTTGATAACGCGGCAGGCAGCGTCTTGAGGGGCTTTGGAGTCGTTGCTGCGTTGAGTTGTCACACCCTGATCGCGTGTTGTGGCAAAGCCGTTCTCATCGCTGCGGCTATGGCCAGTCGTTGGGTCGAGAGAACGATTAAATGCTGCGAGGAGGATCGATAGGGGCCTACCATATGCACTTTCGGAGTCGGGGAACTTCATGACTCAAGCTGTATTGGATGCCAGGACCGCCCGCGTACTGCCCTGGCTGGTCGCCATCGCTTTCTTCATGCAAACCCTTGATGGCACCATCCTCAACACCGCCTTGCCGGCCATGGCACGCGACCTTGCCGAAGACCCACTGCGCATGCAGGGAGTGGTCATCGCCTACATGCTCACCGTGGCGTTGTTGATTCCGGCCTCGGGCTGGGTAGCGGATCGCTTTGGTACCCGGCGGATTTTCTTTTCCGCCATCGTGCTGTTCACGCTCGGTTCACTGTTGTGCGCGATGAGCACCAGCTTCAATCAATTGGTGATGTCGCGTGTGGTGCAGGCAGTAGGGGGCTCGCTGATGCTGCCGGTGGGGCGTCTGGTGATATTGCGGGCCTACCCGCGCAGCGAATTCGTCCGCGTGATGACGTTCATCGCTCTGCCCGGCATGGTCGGGCCATTGATTGGCCCGACGCTGGGTGGCTGGTTGGTCCAATACGCATCCTGGCACTGGATTTTTTTGTTCAACCTGCCGGTCGGATTGATTGGCTGCATCGCTGCCTTTCGTTTCATGCCCGATCTGAAGAGCGCTGAGCGAATGCGCTTCGACACCTTCGGCTTCGTTCTATTTGGCAGCGCCATGGTGCTGATCACCATTGCCCTTGAAGGCCTCGGCGAAATGCAGATGCCCCATGCTCGGGTGCTACTGCTGGTGGTCATTGGCAGTGCCTGCCTGGCGGGCTACTGGCTGCGGGCGGGGCACATCGACAAACCGCTGTTCAGCCCGTCTCTGTTTCATACCCGCAGCTTTGCCGTTGGCATTTTCGGCAATCTGTTTGCGCGCCTGGGCAGCGGGGCGTTGCCGTTTCTGCTGCCATTGCTGCTGCAGGTCGCGTTGGGCTATTCCCCGGCGCAAGCAGGCATGACCATGATTCCATTGGCGCTCGGCGCGATGTTCATCAAGCCATTGGCCAAGCCACTGATCGACCGCCTCGGCTACCGGCGCATTCTGATCGGCAACACCCTGCTGCTCGGCAGCCTGATCGCCAGTTTGGCGACCATCGACGGGCAGACTCCGACGGTACTGTTGCTCGTGCACCTGAGCCTGATCGGCATGGTTAACTCGATGCAATTCACCGCGATGAATACCGTCACGCTGGTAGGGCTCAGCAACCAGAACGCCAGCAGCGGCAACAGCCTGCTATCGGTCGTGGTGCAACTGTCGATGAGTCTGGGCGTGGCCTCGGCCGGCGCCTTGCTGGGCGGCTTCACTGTGCCAGGTGCGGATGGCGCGGCCGTACTGGACGCGTTTCACCTGACCTTCCTGTGCATCGGGGCAATGTCGATGCTGGCAGCGTCATTGTTCTTTCAGCTGGACAGCAAGCAGGCCATGTCCGCTGGGCATATTGACGCTGACTGATCGAGTTGGGATCAGCCGATACACAGCTCGGCTTCTTCCTCGTCCTCGGGGATCTCATCCGTGACAATCACCCGCGCATGCTGGGCATTGTCCTCCTCCAGACGGAGGCCGAAATACCGAGTGTCATACGCATCCCAGAACGCCTCGACCTGCTCCATCGTGGCGGCCTCGAGGAGTACCTCCAGGCTGTGCTCCAGGACAATGGTGTAGAGTTTTTCGGAAGACATGATTAGCAGGCTCGTGCTCAATTCAGGAGATGGCTGCTCCTCTGCAGCCGTGATGTCATTCTGACAGCTGACGAGCATTTGGTAGCTTCCGCTCATCGCCTGAAAAGAGATTCCCGCTGAACGGTTAGCCGCAATGTTGGTCAGTGCGAACCGGGCTGGCTTCAGCTATCCCTCTCGCCGATCTCTCTCATCAATCCTGCCCCGTCGTGTCGCTATTTGCGACATGTCTGTCCGCTTGTAGGTCGCTGTTGGATAGCTTCGCTCAAGCGCTTCTGGCGCATAGAGCTGAGCTTCAAGCCACGTTATGGATCCATCACTACCTCCAAGCGTTCCTCCAAAACCCGCTGCCTTTGTTTACCTGTACGGGTAAACATTATCGACCTGTCGTGTATAGCGACATAATGTCTGGCGCTTGCCGGATGTGCCGGTCTCGACAGAAAAGGACTTGGTTATGGGAGCAATGGGAACGTTCTGGTTGGTGACGGGAGGCTCGCTTTGTGCGGCTCTGGTGCTGGTCATCATTTCGTGGCTGCAGTGGCTGCAGCTCAGGCAACACAGGGTGGAACTCGCCGTGCTGCGCGAGCTGCTAAAGGGGCTCGGCGGGATCGTTCAGCGGCTGGAGCAAGAAAAGGCCGAGCTGACTGCAGGCCTGAGAGCGGAGACGGGGCAGGTCGAATTGCTCAAGCGGCAACTGAGTCAGCTACGTGGATGACTCAGTCTGCTCGCTCGGTTTGCGGCCTACCCCTGGGGGCTGTGTTCGACCTGCTCGCAATATTTCCGGTAGCTTTCCGACAGGTCTGATGGGCACACGCCGCACTGTCGGTTGCCAGGAACGGCGTGGTCGATGAACTTCGGATATGGCAGATCCAGCTCTGCCATGATCGACCTGAATCGCTCCAGCGTCACGGCCTCACCCAGCCGCGGGTTGCGGCGCTTTTCCTGGGCAATGGTTGATACGCGGCGGCCATGGTAGTCGTGGCCGGGATAGACCAGGGTGTCGTCCGGCAAGCTGAACAGTTTGTCTCTGACGCTGTGGAAAAGGTCGTCCGCACTGCCGTTCTGGAAGTCCGTCCTGCCGCAGCCGTCTATCAGAAGGGCATCGCCACTGAACAGTCGATCGCCGATCAGGTACGCGAAGTGCCCATCCGTATGGCCCGGCGTGTGCAGCGGCACCAGCTGCAGGTTGCCGACCTCAAACGGGGTGCCTTCCTCGATGCCCACGTCGGTGCAGGCCAGCTTGTCGATGGCAGGGCTTGCGATGCGGCAGCCGGTTTTCCGCTTCAGTTCCAGCGCCGCGGTGATGTGATCGGCATGTATGTGGGTGTCGAGCGTAAACGCCAGCTTCAGGCCGAGGCCCGCCAGCTCGGCCAGATCGCGCTCCATCGCGGAAATGACCGGGTCAATCAGTACTGCTTGTCCGGTTTCTTCGCAGCCCAGCAAATAGGTGTAGGTCGAGGAAATGGGCTCGAATAGCTGGCGAAAGATCATTGTCATCTCCGTTCAGTGATGAGATGGCTGCGGCGTTTGGTCCAGCATTTCCAGCAGCGCAAACTTCTCACGATCGATCTCGCCGCGCGTGCGGATACCCAAGCGGCGCATGATTGGGAGCGGTGGGCACCAGCCTTGGAGGCCGTGTTGCAGAAGAAACGGCAGCACAACGCCCGGGAGCAGAAACCATTTCCGGTTCACCGTCAGCCCCAACAACAAGCCGGACAGTGCGAGCGACGAAGCGTTGACCTCCAAGGCCCGCTCAACATCCCACTCGCGATCCAGCGCCTCGATGCGCTGCATGATCGAGTGTCTATCCAGACGGCTGAAGTGGCGAATGTTGTCGTCGGTTTGTTGATCGATTGCGTGATTGAGGGCCGCGGATGTCGAGCGGCGAACTCGATCCGCCTGGTCACTTGTGGCAATGTTCTGATGGTTCGATGTCATGGCAGTCTCCTGTTGCACGCTGTGCCTGGTGGGGCTGGCGTGGCGAGAAAATGACTACTGGAACAGGGAGGCTGTGCGACGCCCTGAGTTCCGATGAGAACCGCTCCGACGAGCAGGAACACTTTATTGAGATATATATCGGTAAAATGTTCCGTCAACCTGTCCTGATCAACGGTGGAAAATGGCCTCTGCGTCAGAAATTGATATGGAAACGCTCCGCAGCAGTGCGGCGGAAGCTTGCGGTCTGCTCAAGGTTCTGGGTAACCCGGACCGGCTGCTGCTGTTGTGCCAGCTGACTCAGGGCGAGTACTGCGTGGGCGATCTGGCGACTCTGACCGGCATCACTCAGCCGACCCTTTCTCAACAACTGACCGTGCTGCGTCACAACGGCATGGTCAGCACCCGTCGTGAAGGCAAACAGGTCTACTACGGCATCGCGAGCCCCCAAGCGATGGAGATCATGCAGGTGTTGTACAAGCTCTACTGCCAGGCGCCTCAAGCCGCGGAGCACGTGAGCTGAGCATCGGGCTAACGTTTGGCCCGGCGCGCGCTGCGAGACGCGACCGGCCTCCGCTAGCAGCGCAGACCACCGGATAGCGGCGAAAACGTTACTTGATCGGCGGTTGAGCTGGACGGTCATTCAGCCGCGCAGTCCCGTCTAGAGGGATCTCCTGCAGACCGGCGATCAGCTCGACCTGAAGTCCATCGCCATGGGCGGTGAACCTCAGCTCGCAACCGCAGCGCTCGGCGATGGCCTTGACGATGGAGAGCCCGAGTCCGCTGCCGTCACCCTCGCTGTTGCGCCAGAAGCGTTCGGTAAATCGTTCGACTTGTTGTGCGGCAATGGCCGGCCCGTGATCGACCACCCTAAAGCAGACCCTGTCTTCAGCGAGCTGCTCCAGTGACAGCTGAACGTGGGACCCTGGGCGCGTATGCCGGCGTGCGTTGTCCAGCAGATTGCGCAGCGCCGCGATGGCCAGGGCGGGCGGCATGGCCAGCTCACGCAGTGGCACGTCTGCCGCCACGTTTAAATCGATGCAGGGTCCCGGCTGCTGGCTGGCGTCAGCGATCGCCTGTTGCGCCACCTCGGCGGCCGTACATCGAAGGCCGTCATCGAAGGAAACAAGCCCCTCTACGCGTGCCAGCATCAGCAATTGCTCCAGCGTTCGGTGCAAGCGATCAGTGCCGACCTCGGCCTGGGCCAATGCTCGTCTGGCGGTGTCGCCCTCGGTCATGGCCGCGACCTGCAGATGAGTCTTGATGGCGGTCAGCGGGCTGCGCAGCTCGTGGGCGGCATCATCGGTCAGCCGCCTTTCGCGTTCGAGCGTTTGTGCAATCCGTGCAAATAGCTGGTTCTGCGTTTCCACCAACGGCACCAGCTCCGGTGGGAGCCGTTCGACGTGCAACGGTTCGACCGAGTCAACGCTGCGCTGCGCCAGGGCGGTGCGGATTCGCCTGAGCGGCGACAGGCCTTTGCCAAGGCCGATCCATAGCACGATCAGGCTGCCGAGGAGGGCGACCAGTACCGGCAGTGCCGCAGCCAGTAGCACCGAGCGCTTGAGCGTCGCGCGCTCATCGAGACGATCAGCCGTGGTGATGCGCATCCCGTCGCGGATCATGGTAAAGCTCCGCCAGGCGGTGTCGCCGATCAGTTGGTCATGAAAACCGGTGCGCTGGGCATCAAGCACGCTGTCCGGCGCCGCATGGCTGCGCGCCAGGACCTCACCGCGCAACGAGCTGACCTGGCAGGCCAATCCGTTCTCGATGCCGAGCTGCTCTGCGCTCAGGCGAGTGATGCCGCCTTCACCCAGCAGCGGCTGCGGCAGTTGCACCAGCAGGCCTGCGACCATCCGAGCCGATGCTGCCAGACGCTGATCGAGTGACAGCATCAGCTGGTTACGCACATCGAACAGCATCCAGGTGGCAGCCACCGACCAGAGCAGCACAAAAGCGGCGCCGAGAGTCAGGGTCAGACGCAGGCGCAAACTCATGAGTCGGGAGCTCTGGCGGGCTCGGTTGTCTGCCCGGCGGGTCCCAGTCGATAGCCGAGGCCCCTGACGGTTTCGACGATGCCATTACCCAGCTTGCGACGCAGATGATGGATGTGGACGTTGAGCGCGTTGCTTTCGACCTCGTCGTCCAGTCCATACACCGCGTCTTTGAGTTGCTCGGCCGAAAGCACCCGGCCCGGGTTCTGCAAGAGCGCTTGCAGCAGCGCCTGTTCGCGCCGGGACAGGTCAACAGGTTCGCCTGCCATGGAAGCCGCGCAGGCGGCCGGGTCATAGCTCAGCGGGCCGTGTTCGATCAGGTGCGTGGTTCGTCCGGCGGCCCGGCGCAGCAAGGCATGCAGACGGGCTGCCAGTTCGCGCAGATCGAAGGGTTTGACCAGGTAGTCGTCGGCGCCCGCCTGGAGCCCAGATACACGCTCGGCCACCGCATCCCGGGCCGTCAGAACGAGCACGGGCAGTTCGAGCCCGCGACGCCGCAGTCGCTGGAGGAAGTGCAGGCCATCCTCGTCGGGCAGCCCCAGGTCGAGAATCATCAGATCGAAGCGGGCAGTGCGCAGCAGCGCGTCGGCCTGAGCGGCGGTTGCGGCATGGGCCACGCCGAAGCCCTGGGCTTGGAGCCCGGCAACGATGCCACTCGCGATGAGTGCGTTGTCTTCTGTCAGCAGTACCTGCATGGGGGAGCTCGTCTTGAATTCACCGGCCAGTATCGCCCTTCTCGATTAACGGAGCGTTATCAAAGGGTACGCTGAGTTGCTCGCTAAGCGTCGCTTGTAGGCCTTTCTTCGTCTGTCATTGATCAGCTCCAACCCAATTCGTTAACGGCCCCTTAATCCCCAGTCGCCATGCTCGCGTTGAATCTGGTGACGGAGTACGTAGTTCATGCGAGCGGTCTTCTTCTCTCTGGCCTGTTGCCTCTGGCTTGTGCAGCTTGCGAGTGCCGCCCCGTTCGCGCTTGGTCAGAAGCAGGAAACGTTCTTACCGGTAGACCAAGCGTTCAGCCTGCGGGTCGAGCGCCCGGTCAGCGGCGGTGTCGTGCTGCGCTGGGACATCGCTCCCGGTTACTACCTGTATCAGGAGCGGCTGCGGTTTGGGGGCTTGGCAGCGGGTGGCGAACCGCAGTTGCCGCCTGGGGAGCCTTATCACGACGAGTATTTTGGTGATTCGCAGGTCTATCGCAACAGCCTGGAGGTCACCATCGCGGAGGCAGGCCTCGCCACGCTAGAACTGGGATGGCAGGGCTGCGCCGATGCCGGCCTGTGCTACCCGCCGCAGACTCGCACGATCGATTTGAAGGGGCCTGATGCAGGGACATCTGAGCTTGTTCAGGCCGATGATCAGGCACTGGCGAGCAGGCTGGCGCAACAGCCGCTTGGCTGGAGCCTGTTGATCTTCTTTGGGCTCGGCTTGCTGCTCGCCTTTGCGCCGTGCTCGTTGCCGATGCTGCCAATCCTTGCCGGTATTGTGGTCGGCAGCCGGTCCAGCCCTCGCCGCGGCATGCTGCTCGCCGCTTCCTATGTGGTCAGCATGGCGTTGGTCTACGCAGCGCTGGGTGTCGTGGCTGCGCTTCTCGGTGCGAATCTGCAGGGGTGGCTGATGCAGCCCTGGCTGATCGCCAGTTTTGCCGGGCTGTTCGTTCTGCTTTCCCTGCCGATGTTCGGTTTCTTCGAGCTGCAGTTGCCAGCCGGTCTGCGTGATCGGCTAGAACAGGCCGGACGCAAGCGCCAGGGCGGCAGCCTGGCTGGGGCCAGCGCGCTCGGGGTGTTGTCCGGCTTGCTGGTCGGGCCCTGCATGACCGCTCCTCTGGCCGCCGCATTGCTGTATATCGCCCAGAGCGGCAGTGCCGTCAACGGAGGGCTGGTGCTGTTTGCCCTGGGCCTGGGGATCGGAACGCCATTGGTATTGCTGGTGACGGTTGGCAATCGCTTCCTGCCGAAACCGGGGCCCTGGATGGATCGCGTCAAAACCACGTTCGGTTTCATTTTTCTGGTCGCGGCCCTCTATGTGCTCCGTCCGTTGTTGACGGACTCCTGGTGGGTTGGTGTGTGGGGCGCATTTTGGCTGCTGGTTGCCAGCGCGCTGCTACAGCTATCGCGTCAGCTCAAGCTGCACAAGGTGTTGCTCAGCTCCGTTGCAGCGTTAGCGGGCGTATGGGGGGTTGCGCTGGTGCTGGGTGCGGCGGGTGGCGCCCAGGATCCGAATCGGCCGCTTGCCGTATTCACCAGCAGTGTGGCTTCGGCAACTGAGGTCGAGGGCCCGCAGGGTTTCGTCGGCTTCGCCGATCCGGCTGTTCTTGATCGTGAACTCGCTGCCGCCAAAGCTGCCGGGCAATGGGTACTGATCGACTACTACGCGGACTGGTGTGTGTCGTGCAAGGTCATGGAGAAGGAAGTGTTTGGCAACGCGCAGGTGCAAGCTGCGCTCAAGGGCGTACGCATGCTGCGACCGGATGTGACGCAAACCAATTCCGCCACCCGCGAACTGCTGGGCCGCTATCAGGTCATGGGGCCGCCGACGCTACTGCTGATTGGCCCGGACGGGGCGGAGCGCCGTTCGCACCGCATAACCGGTGAGGTCGACGCCGGCCAATTCCTAAGCACATGGAACGAAACGATGGAGCAAGGCTGATGATGACGATGAACGTGGGGCCGTTGGCCCTGGCCGTTCCCCATGTATTGCTACTGGTGAGCCTGTTTCTCGCGATGTTGACCGGCTGGTGGGTTGGGCGGCGCAGCGAGCGCAACCCTGAACAGCAGTTGTTCAGGCTGCTGCTGGTGGCGCTGCTCGTCGCGCGGCTGTCATTCGTGCTGGTCTATGCCGAGCATTTCCGTGATGAGCCCTGGCGCGTGATCGACATTCGTGACGGCGGGTTCATTGCCTGGCCGGGCGTGCTGGTGGCTGTGCTGCTTGGCGTCTGGCTAGCCTGGCGGGAGGGCAGTTTGCGCAAGCCGCTGGGGGCTGCGGTCGCTGTAGGTGTGCTGAGTTGGGGGTTCGGGACCTTTGCATTGCATGCCTTCGAGCAGGGCACGCGTCTTCCCGAGATGGGGCTGCGCAACAGCCACGGCAAACCAGTTGCCTTGCAGGATTTCGTCGGTAAACCGCTCGTCGTCAATCTGTGGGCCACCTGGTGCCCGCCCTGCCGGCGAGAAATGCCGGTGCTGGCCGAAGCACAGCGCAACCAGCGCGACGTGACCTTTCTGTTCGTCAACCAGGGCGAAGGCGAGCGGGTCATCGCGGACTTCCTCAGCGCCGAAGGGCTCGGTTTGGATAACGTGCTGCTCGACACCGGCGGCCGTCTCGGCCAGCACATAGGCTCTTCGGCGCTACCGACAACACTTTTCTACGACGCCGACGGACGCCAGGTCGGCAGCCACCTCGGTGAGCTGTCTCGCGCCAGTCTGGCACGCGCCCTTGAACAACTGGAGGTAACCACTCAGCCATGAAAAATCTGCGACCGATCTCTTTTTTCTGTTCAACGCTGGCCTTGCTGCCCGCATCCGTGGCGCTGGCACAGGCCCTGCCTCCTGCGGTCCAGGCCATTGAGGCTCGCGGCGCCGAAGTGGTCGGCAGCTTTGAGGCGCCGGGAGGATTGAAGGGCTACGCCGCACGCTACCACGGACAGGGTATCGCGCTGTACCTGACGCCCGACGGTGACCACGTCCTGATCGGCAGCTTGCTCGATGCCAATGGCGAAGACCTGACGCGTGCGCCCCTTGAAAAACTGGTCTACGAACCCCTCAGCAAGGGAATGTGGCAACGGCTCGAGAGCAGCACCTGGATTCAGGACGGCGCTGTTGAGGCGCCGCGAATCGTCTACATGTTTTCCGATCCGAACTGCCCGTACTGCAACATGTTCTGGAAGCAGGCCCGACCGTGGGTCGAGTCCGGCGACGTCCAGCTTCGCCATGTCATGGTCGGCATGCTACGTCCGGACAGCGCGGGTAAATCTGCTGCGCTTCTGGAAGCCGAGGATCCAGCGGCCGCTTTGAACACACACGAGACCGCAGGAAAGGCGAGCAAACTGGAGCCGCTTGAGGACGTATCGCCTAAGCTGACAGAGAGGCTCGAGGCGAACCTGACGCTGATGGGGGAAATGGGTGCCTCGGCAACGCCGGCCATCTACTACCTGGACGACAGTGGACGTCTGCAACAGCAGCAAGGCGCGCCTCGTCCCGATTCGCTGACCAAGATCATGGGGCCGCTGCCAGCGAAACGTTAAAAAGGGCCAAACAGCACTCCCGTGCTGCCAAAACAATAAAAAACGATCTGGAGGCTTTATGAATATCGCTCGCTGGCCGCTTACGGGAGTACTGTTAGCAGCCTTTCTGCCCGCCCATGCCGCCGATTCAATGGTTGTCTACACGAAGGGCGGGGCCAACCCTGCCGCGATGGCATGCATTACCTGTCACGGGGCTGAGGGCGAAGGGATGGCGGCGGCTGGCTTTCCCAGGCTTGCCGGTCTCTCGGCGGGTTACATGCGAAAGCAGCTGGCCGACTTCGCGTCTGGAGCCCGCGCCAACCCCATCATGCAGCCTATCGCCGCCGCCTTGAGTACCGAGGAAGCGGACGCGGTCACAGCGATGCTTGCTGACAAGCCAGGACCGGAGGTGGAGCGGGTCGGCCGAACTGCGGCGGTCGAAGGCCCAGGTGAAACGCTGGCCCTGCGTGGTGCCTGGGAGCGCAACATCCCTGAATGCGTCGCCTGCCACGGCCCCAGCGGAGTGGGGGTCGGTGACGCCTTTCCGCCGCTGGCGGGACAATCCGCGCAATACCTGGCCGCGCAGCTGAACGCCTGGCGTCAAGGCACGCGCAAGAACGATCCCAACGACCTGATGGGGCACATCGCCCGTAGCCTGACCGATGACGAGGTCAAGGCCGTCTCGGCGTACTTCGCCGGCTTGACCGACCAAGGAGCAGCAAGATGAAAACCCAAACCAGCGTCTTGCTGTTGATCGCCCTAGCTGTACCTGCCTATGCCGATGACATCGCGATGGACGACCAGTCGCAGATCCTTACCGGGGCGGGCGAGCCGGCCAGCAGCCGGTACTTTCAGCCACCCCAGGAAAGCGAACTTCCCGACAATGCCTACGGCAAGCTGGTCCAGGAAGGTCGCGCCATCTTCGTCGACACCAAAAGCCGGGTCCCGGAATATGTAGGCAACGGCCTCGCATGCGCGAACTGTCACCTCGAGCAAGGTCGCAAAGCCAACTCCGCTCCGCTGTGGGCGGCATACACCATGTACCCGGCGTACCGGAAGAAAAACAACAAGGTCAACAGCTACGCCGAGCGGCTACAGGGCTGTTTTCAATTCAGCATGAACGGCAAGGCCCCGGAAGCGGACGGGCCGGTGATCGCGGCGCTGACGGCCTATTCCTATTGGCTAGCAACGGGCGCCCCGACTGGCCAGGAACTACCCGGTCGAGCCTATCCGGAAGTGCCAAAACCGGAAGGCGGCTATGACCTGGTCAAAGGCGAGCAGGTCTATGCGGCCCAGTGCGCCGTATGTCATGGGCCGAACGGAGAAGGGCAGAAGTCCGGTGGCGATTATGTGTTTCCACCGCTCTGGGGGGCGGACTCGTTCAACTGGGGTGCCGGCATGCATCGGATAAACACCGCCGCCGCGTTCATCAAGGAGAACATGCCGTTGGGCAAGGGCGGCACCTTGTCGGATGAAGACGCCTGGCACGTGGCGGCCTTCATGAACAGCCACGAACGGCCCCAGGATCCGCGGCTGATCGACGGCTCGGTCGAAAAGACCCGAGACAAGTACCACGCCAACGATGGCGTGAACCTCTACGGTGAAATCGTCAACGGCACGATGCTGGGCAAGGGCCTTTAGTCGATAGGGCTCGTATCGCAGCGGGCTAGGGCGCCCGCTGACGTAAGACCATAGGCAGCCGCTCCCTGAAGGTGATTCGCGGCGTCGACACACGTCCCTGCCGCCTGCTGCCAACTGTAGAGATTGTCGATCCAGCCGTCTGACATCAGTGCTCCCCGCCCATGTGGATAGCGGCTGTCGCGTAATGGCCTGCTGGCTACCGGTCATCATCCGAAAGAAACAGATCGAATGATTTGAGGAACTGTCATGGTGATCGCGCCCCAAAACTGTACGAGCCGCATTTTGCGGGCCGTGAAAGCAGAACGGAGGAGATACTGATGACACTCAAGCAATCGGCATCCCTATCGGCAGCAATACTCGCCGCAACCCTGGCCGTTGGCCTGCCCGGGGCTGCCGTCGCGCAGCAGACCGACCAGACCACTCAGGCAGGCCAACAGGCCGGAGCGGGGATGCGGTCCATCTCCGTAGGCCATAACGTCGTGGACGCAGTGGACGATGTGCGCGAGACCAGTGCGGACTTCATTGGCGCGCTCCTCGGCGCCGAGGAAGGCCTGGGACTTGGCAATTGGGAGCAGCAGGAACAGCGGCTCAATCAGATCGAGGAACAGTTGGAGCAGATGGAAGCCGTGCTGGACGAAAAGGCCGAAGCCACGGACCAGGAGTGGATCGATTGGATGGGCGGTCCAGATTACAGCGTGACCGTGACCAAGCAGATCAAGGACCTCGGCGCCCATCTGGAGCAGGTCTCCAACATCCTCGCCGAGAATTGGCAGACCAAGGGGATCCAGGTACTGGTCGGCAGCAACGTTCTGGAGCAATTACGCGACCTGCGCGAAACGACCGGCGATCTGCTCAACGCGATGGAGAATGCGGGCAGCGACTACGGTTGGACGACGGATCCGAACATGTTCAAGCAATCGCGGGAGCGGCTGACGAAGATGTCCAACGACATCGACCAACTATTGGTCATGTCGGACGCTGACTGGCGCGCCTATCTAGAATCTGACCGATTCCATATCGTCATCCACGACAACGTCGCGACCCTGGCCGATGTTCTTAAGAACATGACCAAACCGAACCAGGGCTGACCGGCGCTACCCACCCGCCATTCAAGCGGCGGCTTGCAAAAGCCACCGCTTGCCATGCATGACGGAACACACGAACAGAAATGCTCGTTAATAGCCGGCTGAGGGGCGGTCGCTCTGCTTGAAGTCGGTTCGAGCGGGCACGGCATTCGCTGAAAATACATTTTCATTATTGGGAAGGGCGCCATCGGTGCAGTGATAGCTGTTTCCATGGAAACGAGTTGTGACTGTTCAACGGCCTGCTAACGCCCCTCAAATTGAGCTGCGTAGTGATTGTAGAAAAAGCGGTTATAAAACAGGTAGGCCGCACCGCCTGCGCATACCGCTACGATGCTGGACAGCGCCATGGCACCGTAAAGGGGAAAGGAGAGGGCCGGTAGGTATTCGCCCAAGTTGCGAAGGACAACGGCTTGCAGCGCGACGGCGGAGGAGGGAGCCAGGATGACTCCATAGGCCAAGCAGCTGACGTACGTCGAGATGGCCCAGCGAAAGCCAAGCAGGCGGCCAAGGGGGGCGGACCACTGCCGTATGCGCTCTGCAGGCAGTTGCAACAATCCATGGCAAATAGCCTGACAATCGCTACGCTCTTCTAGCAGCTTGGCAATTTCAGCATTTAGTCTGGCACCCAGTGCGCTTCCAGCGTGAAAAAGTCCGTCTTTGCGGCGACGCAGTTGCTGACCTTCGGAGTCGATCTGCTCCAGTCGAGCTTCTATTGCTTGGGTGCGCTCCAGGTTCTCGGAAAATTCGTGCTCTTCCTCCATATCCAAGAGGATGTCCGATTCATCAGGGACACGTGGGTGTCTGGCGTAAAGCAGTTCGCTGATGAGCCAGCCCAGCCATATGAAGGAAGTGGCCAGGAGGGTGAAAAGGAAAACCAACCATCCGACGAGCACAATGACTAGGCCAGCAGGATTGCTTTCTTGTTTCTTCTTTCTACTCATAGATGGACGTTACTCAGGAAACGCGATGTTGGGATCAAACGATGGAGCACGCCCCTTGGTACGGCGGATGACCTGTACGAGCAAGGCCCGGCACTCATCCCTTTTTTGCTTGTGGCTGAACATCAACTGGTAGGAACCGAAGTCGCCGGACAGATTCAGCCCGTAGCGTCTGCGGCGGTTGCGTCCCTGTCCTACTCGCTGTCTATCGTTGTCCAGCCGTTGGATATCGTCGATGGCAATCTGAATGCGATGGGCGTGGTCGAAGAAACGCCGTAGGCTAAGAATGTCGTGCAGGCTGTTTTCCAGATCGTCGGCGCTGAAACTTAGCGCCGCGGATTCCGGGTCGATGCGGATGCCAGCTGACTGGGCCAGCCAGACCCGCCAGCCAAATACGCTGGCCGCAATCACGCTGCCGCAGAACCAGATAGCGACCCAGAGTGCTGGTCTGAAATCGCTCAGCAGGAGCAGAACCAGTAACGTACCGATCAGGCACAGGCCGATAAGCATGGCCAGCCAGCAACCGAAGGTCGTCCGAATAGCATGCCAGACATCCACCACCGTATAGGTTTTGCCATATACGGAACGACGATGCGTACGATTCATGACAGTAAACCCCACACAAAAAAGACGGCGACTGCCACGGCAACGACGATAGCTGGTAGATAGAAATGCCATCGGGCAACGGGTATGAATATTTGCTCTGGTAAGGTTCGCTCTTGCTTCGGTACTGGTGCATTGGCCAGTTTTGGGGCTATCGGGCGCGCGACCGCCACGGCGGGTTCAGTAACAGCCTCGAAGTTGACTGAGAGATCGTCTTGCTCGTCGTCTTCGTCCGTTTCATCCGTGTCTTCTAGCTTTTCCAGTGCCTGCCGGAAAAGCCTTTCCACGTCTTGCAGCAGATCGACGCCATAGGCATCGATATAGGCATGGGTGTGCCGCAGGCTGGTTTTCAGTAGCTCGCGGCTCATCCGGGAATGTCCTCCGGCGTCAGGGTGCGAAGTTGATCGCGGCTGGGGTTGTCGATTAGCGACAGGCGATTAGCGTGGGACTGCATCACCTCCTCGAAGAACGTCCTCATTTCGCGGGCGTTGCCGTAATGAGCACCGCGCGATTCCCAGCGATTCTTTATGGTCTGGCTGCTCTTGTGCCAGGCCTCAGCGCGAAAGCGCAGTTCGTGTCTGTCGCATAGGCGACGGAAGACTTGCAGCAAGTCCGCAGGTTCGTAATCGTCGAACTGGATGTAACGGGTAAAGCGCGACTTCAGACCGGGATTCGAGTCGATGAACGTCTGCATTTCCTCGGTATATCCCGCCACAATCACGATTAGGTCGTCTCGGTGGTCTTCCATCAACTTAAGCAGGGTAGCGACTGCTTCGTGACCGTAATCGGTATCGTGAGCGTTCTTGATCAATGCGTAGGCTTCGTCGATGAAAAGCACGCCACCGAAGGCGCTCTCTACGACATCGCGGACGAGCCCGGGCGTCTGGCCAAGGTACTGCCCGATCATTCCCGAGCGGTCGGTTTCAACCAAATGGCCTTTGCGC
>Ga0222713_10000300_pt1 | contig 55236 bp, 52 predicted proteins | sample C33_649DmetaG_FD_165061 | JGI IMG/M metagenome (GOLD analysis project Ga0222713, IMG submission 165061) | Estuarine water microbial communities from San Francisco Bay, California, United States - C33_649D | ecosystem: Environmental > Aquatic > Marine > Unclassified | place: USA: California...
ATTTTCAACCAATCGTGTGAACTAACAGCTTTATTTAGATCAACGGAAATACTAGTAAGATCCTGCGTTAGTCCAATCCCTACGGCTTTTAAGTAAGCTTCTTTTCTGGTCCAGCAACGAAAAAAAGCTTCTTTTTTTTCTTCTTGGCTATTCAATGCTGAAAAAAATATCTTTTCGGAGGGCGAAAAAATAATTTCGCCTAGGCCCTCTATCGAGCATTTCTTATCATAATATTCTATATCGATACCTATCAAATCTTCCATTGTTATCGCTATAAGAATAAGGTTATGCGAATGAGATATATTAAACTGAACTTTTAATGAGTTTCGTAAATTATCTAGCGCAGGTTTCCCATGATTTCCGACTTCAAATCGTAAGCATTGTGGATTGCCATCTAAATAATTGGCTAGAATCAACCGCTTCATGCTATGGGTTACTTGATAACGATGTTGGTCACGCTCAAAAATAAATCGTTTAGAGCGCTTTCTCTCTTCTGGTGAAAGTAGTGAGATAAGATATTTGAGCTGATGGTTAACATTATCCAGGCTGATTCGCCAAATATGTAATTCTGATCGCGAAATCGATAACTTGGCGGGTGGTTTACCCCATAAAATTTGATTCATATTTTTTATTATAAATAAAAACCGTGTGAATATCTTTTACTATAAAAATTATAGCCTTAAATTATTCTTTAACTTTACTAAGCTTAAATGCTAATTTCAATATTGAAATATCTCACATGCAACAAATCCTTGCGGGACTTTTGCGGAATTGAATACTGCTCTTGTATGCATTTACGTGATAATTGCAATGGCCACCACGATTAAAAACATTGTTTTTTCAATTACTTATGATTTAAATAGTAGACTCTTAATCTATTGGTCGATGGTTCGATCCCATCACGGCCCACCAGTTAAATCAATGACATACATTATTTCGAAAGCCTTTTTAAATATCACTGCGCGAGTTATACCAAGCCTTCTGATCGTGACAAAAATAACCTAATTTTAAAACTAAAAAGACATCCGGCGAAAGTAAAAATTTTTCAATACCTCCTGCTCATTATAGATAAAGATAAGTACTGTAAGAAATGGGAAAAATACTTTTATTTATCAGAATTTTTGTTACAACCGAAAGTCCAATAACGATGTATTAAGAAATTCCAAAATAAAATTATGCCTAATGAAGAAACTTGACTTAAAATATAACTATAGTGAATTAAAAGAATCTTCATTAACATAAAATTAAGAAAAAGCCCAAATAAAGAATTTAAAGTAAATCTCACCAAAGATTTTTTATGTGAGAAACTACTCTTAAAAGTAAAATAATGGTTTAAAGTATAATTAACCACTGCCCCGCCGATATAGCCTATGGTAGACGCCAAAATCGGTTTTATAAAAATAAATTCTACAAAACCTATTAAAATAGTAAATTGAACTAAAGCACTTAATGCGCCTACTATAAAAAAATGTGAAAATTGCCTTGTAATCGCTTTCATAAAAATTAATCAATAAGAACACTTAATTCAGTTGACACAAAATTATTTAAATAGACAGGAAAATTTTTTGTTTCTAGTATAATTTCGTGAGCAGTCTTACCATAATTTCCTCTGTAACTGGTAATAATACATTAAAGTTAATTCAATATATTTAATTATAATAGCAAAAACCAACCGAAAAAAACCATTTTAAACGATCCCTTAGGCAGACACCTAAGCGCAATTACTAATACTAAAACCATAAAAGGATATAATGAAAGTATATGAAAAATACCCGGTATGGGACGTAATAACCATAAGAGAAAATTTGCTTCTTCTTATTATTATTATTTTCTTTATGAGATAATACATAACAAGTGCAGATACTTAAAATAAAAACGAAAGAAAACTTCTAAAGGAAAAATGAAAATTTAGCGGAACCAATAAGGTAAGCCATAATTTAAAATCGTTTAATATTAAAAATATTTATTTCATTCGGAATTAAATTAAACTACTTAATTTTATCAAACAACTATTTCCGGTTTATAACGCATAGTTAAAACAGCCAAAACAAAATAAAAAAAGCCAATAAATAAAAAACTTATTAAAAAATTGTATTGAGCTTGTATAACAGTACCTATTATAATACCAATTAAATTTCCAAATTTTAAAGCTGTATTTCCTAAGCCTATTAATTTACCTCGATTCTCTTCAGCGTCTTGGAGTAAAAAGCTGAATAGTAATAATGCAGTTACCCCTAAACATACTCCCAAAAAGAGACTTAAAATAAAAGCAAAATATATTTCCGCAGTATATGCATAACCCCATTGGATTGCTCCACTTAATAAAAAAGAACCCGCTAAAACATATTTGGTAAAAGTAAATCTAGGAGATCTTCTATCAACAATCCAGCCTAAACTAGGCGTAGTTAAAGACATAGCAAAAGCAATTAATGCGTAAATTAAACCTAGAGCTAATGTGCTTGCATGTAACCTCTCTGCCGCATATAAAGCGAAAAAAGGAGTCGACATCCATCGAGCTGCTTGAGCACTACCTATTAAAAAAAGTAATAAATTTTTTTGAGGTTCGAGGAAAAAAGTTTTCTGTATTTTTTTTTCTGATGTTATTGGCTGTACATTAGTGTTTTCTTGAAGATAATTAGCTAAAGCAATCGATATCAATAAACATACACAACCTGCGGTAATAAAAATTGCTAAATAGCTGAAATAATGTGAAATAAATCCTCCACATATGGGACCTATAATACTTCCTAGGGCTGTCGCTGCTTGAAGGCGCCCTATAACTTGGCTATGCGTATTAATAGGAGTTATTGCAAGTGACCAAGCTTGAGCGGCTGTAGAAAAACCGGCTAAAGCACCTTGCATTAATCGGATCAGAAGGATGAACCATGGATTGGAAAAAAAAAACAAACTCCACTGCGTAGCAGCTAAAGCAAATCCAGCACGTAATATCATTTTTTTGTACCCTATTCTTTCTCCTAACTTTATCCATAAAAATGTTGTAATAATTGTAGTAAGTAAAGGTGCCATATATATGACACCGCTCCAATATTGAAGAGTTTTAGAATCAAAAGAATGGGATGAAGATAAAATCAGTGGCCAGTAGGGATCACTCATATCAAGCATGCAAATAATAATAAACTGGCCGAAAATTACATAACGAATCTGTTGACGCCAAATAATATCGAACGTCGTAATTTCCATATTTACAAACTTAAAGGATTTATTATTTTAGAGAATAATCCATCACGGGAATAATTTTTTTCTAACCGCATTCGAAGTAAAGCTTTGACAGGCCAATGAGTGTTTAAAATGATATCAAATTCTTTTTTCCAAATGATTGGACACATTCGCCTTTTTAATGCGTAAAATCTTTGCTCTGTCACCTCTCTAACAATTTTCCAAAACGGTTTTTCTTCGCAATTAAAATAATTTGCTAGGAGTAATACAATTTCACCTAGATGCAATTGATATACGGTGTATAAAAGTTGGTTTCTTACTGTTTCTTTATTTTTTTGTAAATAAGGAGAATTTTCAGCGAGATCTAGATTAATCTCTGTCGATTTAAAACTTTCAGTATGAATTTCTATTCCATCAAAATCTCTTGCTATAAATCTTTTTATTTTCCCTTCGCTAAGAATAGCTAAAGTATTTTGTTGATGCCCCTCCAAAGCAATGCCATAGAGTAAAAAAAGATCTAAATAACTACCCAACACCAGATCGGTGTAATGAAGAAAATAATGTAATGCTTCTTGATAAGTTAAACAGCCCGATAGTTGCATTATCTCAATAAATAAATTGTTTCCACTTATTGGAGATTTTTCAAAAAAAGCAGCGACTACGATGGCTACTTCATTATCAGAGAGATGATTTGTGATATTCTCTCGAAAAATAACAGTAAAATGTTTTGCTTCTTCAATATTTACGTCTTTTAAATGCAACCCATAAGATTCTGGAAGTAGACCCAATCGACTAGAAAAATAATTCTCAATTTTTAAAATTTTTTTAAGAATATTGCTAATTTTCGGCATATTTTTTGTAGAGATGGGTGATAATGTCCTTACAATACTTGTAGCTTGGACAGCAACTGGCAATTTAATATACGGTGAATTAATATTTTGAATAGGTAAAAGTGTACGGAAAGATAAGGTAGGACGAGCTATTATTTTAGCTTTATCTAAAATAACAATGATTTTTTTTTCAATATAATTTTTAAACAAAGGTGATAGAAACGTAAAATAATAAACTTGCCAAGGATGAACCGGAAATGGAATATAATCTTTAAATTTTAAATTATTTTTTTTTAACTCCTCTAACCAACTGGTCCATGCATCTGGAAAAAATTCGATAAACCACTCTGTAAAATTAACATTTTCTTGCATTGATTCAACGTGGACATATTTTTTTTGTACTGCAGTAATATAAATACCCACTTTAGACTGAAATTCAGGTGAATAATTAATAGTATCTTGGATAGTAAAACCTAATTTTGTTTTTGCACAAGGATGATAAGGATGTCCGCTATATATGGACTGTTCAAACTGTAAAGAATCATTAATGCTTAACTGTGACGATTTTAATAAATTATTTAATTGAGATTTTTTTTTACTCCACTCAGCTAACTTAGTTACGCTATATTTTTTCCATGTTGAGAGCAAAGCATTTTGCAAATGATTAGCTATTTCTTTATAAAATTTTGACCATTGATCCATATTTAAAAAAGTTTCTAATTCATTTTTGACTATATCTAATAACTTCAAAGGATCAGTGATAGTTTGTTTTAAAGAAGTTGACTTGTGTTTTAATATTAAACTGTCAAAATGAGTAAATCTTAATAAGGAAAATAATTTTACACGTGTAACATACATAAAATAATTAGATCGTTGAAGATCAAAAATCACCGTCGCATTTTGATAATGATAAGGTAAAATACCTTCGCGTAAGAAAGCTAATAAGAGTTGTCTTAATGAATGTTTATTGACTTCATTAATACATTCACTAATTGACGAATCAATACTATTCGAATACAGTTTGTATTGTTCATCGAAGATTATTTCTTGAGCAAATATTCTGTCTATCACATGCATATTTTATTCCTTAAAAATCATCAGGTTATCTGATGTGCCTTAACTACTAAATCTTTCGATTAGATAAATTAAGATAGCTATTATTCATGGTTTTAGAGTTGAGTCAAGAATTCCAGTTGAACTCTTTTATTTTATTATCTTTTAATATATGCTTTAAATTTTCTGGGTATTGGATAGGTATGTCGACTTTTTTTATATTCCTATTAATACTAATATGCATTTTCCTAAATCTGTTTAATTATCAAAAAATGTGTTTAGTAATTGGATCAATTTTGATTGTGACTTATCTCGTTATAGGCAATGGATTTTTTCCTGCCTATTTATTACACAGATTACAATCTCCTTATAATCAATCTCCTATCAAGTGGAAAAAAACAAACGCCATTATGTTATTAGGTGCGGGCACAAGTAAAGATCCCCAGTCGAATAAAATAAAACCCAGTCTATTCGCATTTTCTAGAATTGTACAAACAGCAATTATTTATCGTGAATGTAAAAAAGCGAATGTAAGTTGCTTTATTCTCATAAGCGGCGGTGATCCATTAAATCATGGAAAGTCTGAAGCAGAGACTTATCGAGAAACTCTTTTATCTTTAGGAATTAATTCAAAGGATATTCAATTAGAGACGCACAGTAAGAATACTTATCAAAATGCAAAATTTTTAACTCCTATTTTAAAGAACCTCCATAGCGAACAAATTTTATTGGTTAATTCTGGTTTTATGCTAAAACGTGCATTGTTATACTTTTCTTTTTTAAATATCTATCCCATACCCATAGCTTCAGATTTCATTACTAGCCCTATTACTAAATACCCATTAGGATATAACTTTGCGATGAATGATTTTGCACTTCATGAATATATAGGGATATTACGTTTTTATATTTACAATTTTTTAGGATGGAATAAAAAATAATTTAGATAATGAAACGAATTTCATACTAATTTTGAATTCGACTATATTCGTAGGCCTTACGTAAACCTTGTAAAACTAAATCTGAAATAAGCATATCAAATAAGCCGCTTTCTTCATAAAGCTGAGCAAGCCCACCTGTACCAATAACTTTAACAGCAGCACCATGAAAAATCTCTTTTTTAAATCCTAGAATAATTTCTTTAAGCGCTCCCAAATGTCCATAATAAAGACCACTCTGGATGCTTTCTCGCGTTGTTCGACCCATATAAGCACTAGGTATTTCAATATCAACAGCCATTAATTTAGCCGTATTATTTTTTAAGGCTTCCATGCAAAGCCGTAGTCCTGGCAAAATCGCTCCACCCAAATAGCTTCGATCCTTGGTAATAGCACATAAAGTCGTAGCCGTTCCCATATCAACAACTATCAAGTCTTTTTCTGGGAAAGCGGCTATAGCACCTATAGCATTCGCGATTCTATCCGCTCCTACTTCATTTGGATTTTTACAACGAATATTTAAACCGGTTTTAGCGCCAGGCTGCAAAATAAAATAATCCGCTCCCCTAAAATACTGGAAAAAACTATGGCGCAACGTATAATCATAATTTGGAACTACAGAAGAAATAGCTATCGCCTTAATTTTAAGAGGACTTAGCTTATTGTGTTTAAGCATGTTAATTAAAAAAATCCCGAACTGATCGGCAGTTCCTAGCAAAGGGGTCGCATATCGAAAACGCAAGCTAAGTTTATCTTTGATGAATACTCCACATAACATATGAGTATTGCCTACATCCAAACATAACAACATAATTTTGAGCCTAAATGTAAAAAATAACTATTTCACTATATTAAAATACCTTTCCCATGACAATCTCTTCCAAAAGAAATACTACTTTTCCTGAAGAAATCGCTAAGCTTGATCTTAATGAAAATCCACTAGGTGCCAGCCCTCTTGCAATAGCCGCAGGTCAGCAGGCCATGCTAACCTGCCATCGCTACCCAGATACATTAGGACTTTCCTTAAAAAAAACTCTTTCAACACATTTGGACATTCTCATTGAAAATATTGCGCTAGGGAATGGCTCGGAAAGCTTATTAGAGCTTATAGTCAAAAATACTTTAGGCCCCCTAGATTCAGCGGTTGTTCCAAATTTTTGCTTCCTAGGTTTACTAAAGATCTTAGAAAACGCAAAAGTGATACTTAAAATAGCTGATAATTCCCATTTGAATATTTCTCCTATTAAGCTGCTAGAAGCAGTTGATCCAATGACTAAAATACTCTTCCTTGTTAATCCTAATAATCCCACTGGGAGTTATACGAATAAATCAGATCTTTTCTTCCTATTAAGCCATCTTCCAAAAAAAATTTTAGTTGTCATAGACGAAGCCTATGCTGAATATGTTGAAGCCAGTGATTATCCCAATAGCCTCCAATTGTTAGAGAAATATCCTAATTTAATTATTCTTAGAACCTTTTCTAAGATCTACGGTTTGGCAGGATTGAGGCTAGGTTACGCCATTAGCACTCCTGAGATAATCACCAAATTAAATAATTTCAGCTCCTTACCTTTTAGAATCAATGCGGTTGCCTTAGCTACAGCAGAAACCAGTCTCAAAGACCAAGAGCATATTCATTTAACCCGTTTATTGAATCGTCAAGGATATCTCCAGATTTCCCAAGGATTACGAGATTTAGGTTTAGAAGTATTACCCTCTTGTACTAGTTTCATATGTGTCAATTTAAAGGTCCCCAGTTGGCCTATCTGTCAACAACTTTTATTATGTGGTATATACGTCAGGTCTTTGTGTGATTATGGCCTACCTAATTTTTTACGTGTTAGTATCGGTACAGAAAAACAAAACCTAGCCTTTTTAAACAATTTAAAAAAAATATTACTTAAATAGGATGCTTAATTATCTGAATTCAGATCAAACAAAGCTTAAACTTGATGAGGAATAGAATTAAAATATAGATCAGTGTCACGGTTATTACATGAGCGTGTATCAAAAACTGATTTTTTCGCAGCATATACATAACCCAAAGGTATCTAGAAAGTTAATTTTCCTTTAAAATAGACTCAGACAATTAAAAACAATAGACATTAGGATAAAAAATAATGAGGGCGCTTACCCTATTTCTTTACGAAGCTGTTACGCACCCTGGTAAGGTAGGGGCACTATTCCCAAGCTCAAAGCGGCTTGCTCAGAATATAGCTCAAAATATAGCAATTAACCCACCTGGCTTAGTTGTCGAATTGGGCGCAGGAACTGGAGCCATAACAGCTGCGCTGATAAACCAAAAAAGTTTTTTTCATCAACTTATTGTTATTGAACGCTCTGTTAAGCTTTCTAGGCATTTAACACAACGTTTTCCTGAATTAAATGTTATCCATGGAGACGCTCGCCAACTGCATAAATTAATCAGTCCATATACATCATTCCCTCTTCAAGCTATTGTTTCAAGCTTGCCTCTACGCACCCTATCCCCTTGTATTATAAAAAATATAGGTGCTGAAATTAACCAAGTTTTAATAAAGGGAGGTTTGTATATTCAATATACTTATAGTTTATGGGGAAAACCATCATGTCCCTCTTCTCAATTAAGATTAATCCATCAGCAATGGGTATGGCAAAATTTACCACCTGCCCGTATTGATGTATTTCGCTACGAATGAATACCGCATTTTCTATTGGGGTCACCTGCAATGAATCACCTCTAGTGGCGACAGCCCGGAAATTAGCAAAAAAAAATTTATTACCTTTTGTAGAGTACTTTAATAGAAAATGTTTTGATTATGTCTTAACCTTAAACTCAACAGGTTTACATATAGAAGATATAAAAAGAAAACTGGGATCATTAAAAATTGACTTTCTTAACGGAAAACTCGCTTATCGTTTACGTCACCTTAAAAATCAAAAACAATTATTGGCTCGAGCAATTGGTTTAAAAGTTAACTTTAGCCCTACCATTCTAGATGCAACAGCAGGGCTAGGATCAGATAGCTTTATTTTATCGCAATTGGGTTTTCCTATTCTTTTACTAGAACGTTCGCCGATAATTTTTCTCTTATTGAAAGACGCTTTACATCGTGCCTTAAGTCATCCAAATATTCCACCTTTTTCAATGAAAGTAATAAATATTGATGCATTAATTTATCTAAAAAAAGCTAATCTGGTATCTTCGCCAGACATTATTTACTTAGATCCTATGTATCCGCATTCAAGTAAGTCCGCCTTAGTTAAAAGAGAAATGTGTTTTCTTCGCCAACTTGTTGGTGACGATAGTGATGCTCCAGAGTTATTGAAACAAGCGCTTATATCCGCAAAACAACGTGTCATAGTAAAAAGACCTCGCTTATCCAAATATTTATCAGAAATAAAGCCTCATCATAGTTTGTTAGGCAAACAACACCGTTTAGACGTCTATTTAACGCGTTTTAGCAAGTAATCATGCGTTACTTAGACAAGTCTCCATACTTTGAACACTATTTTCCTCTGTATCTTGAGTATTTTTAAACAATCTATGTTGGTTTAAATTATTATTTGCTTGTCTATCAATTTTAGCTGACCCTGTCACGGTAAACTCGTTATCAATCGAATTCTTTTGAGTAGCGCCTAAAATGGAACATAAATTATTGTCATTTTTAGAAAAAAGAATTAATTTACTAGACTGTATTTCGGTGTTTAGTGCTTCTGGGCTCGTAAATTCTTTAGTTGGTTCCTTTTGTTGTAATTCCTTATTTATACTATCTAATTGTTCAATTTGCACTAAATGCTCGACTACGTTTCCTGCTTGTCTAAACTTACTTTCTAAGTTGTAGGCATAGAAGTACCAAGCTGCAATAACCAATGCACCTATTACCATACCCGCAATTAATATGATCGAAAAAAAAGCGGGTACAATGGTCGTAGAGGCTGCAACTATAGCCGATATAGGCCCCCATATTATGAGGCGAAAGACTAAACTTCCTGTCCCTAATCGCTTGACAATAACCAAAAATCGATTTAAAGCTTTCTTAACATTAGTCCAGGCAGGCTGCTCATCACTATAGCGACGTAATAACCGATCATAGTCGCGCATTGATTTCGTTAATATTCTTTTATTGGGTAATTCATCTCTTATTGCTGTAATTTTGGTTTCTAAATTTTCAAACCTCGCTTCATGTATTTGTTTTGCCTTATAGGCTGAATAAATACCATAACTGATACCTATTAAAATAGTAATTCCAGCAATAATAGCCGTTGCTATAAGACCTATGGGCGTAAAACCAGTAAATGCAATTGTCGGAGGACAAAGTGCACAAGTTAAAATGGCTTTAACTCCATCTAAGAGTAACCAACCCGCAAAGAAAGGTAAAAAGCAGCCATCGAGAAACCCTATGCATATTGCATGATATTTATGAAAGCGGCGACTTTTTACAACTGTTTTTAAATTCTCCATTAAAAGAGAATCTTTTAATTCTATAGTTGAATTAAGTGCTCTACTTAAATAAGAAAAAACTAATTTTTGCTTATTTAAGGCGGCTATTTTTTTTTCGAGCATATGTTTTTTTTGATTTTCTATATCCTTTCTAGTCATGCTTTTGATTGAAATATAGGCCTTATAAGCATTTCTGGTTTGAACAATTAATAATATGGGAAGAACCGTACATAATGCAATAACTAACGGAATAATAGAAATTGCCGCTGAAGTAATTACGGGGGCAACTGGAATAAAACAAAAAAAAACACTAAAATCCAGTAAATGAAACTAGTTTGCATCAAAATAACAAGAATAGGCGGAGTAAAACTTTTAATTTTCTTTTGATTTTCAGCAATAATATCATTTACATTTTTTTCGATTAGCTTTTCTATATGCTTAAAAAATTTTTTATCATAACTTTCTTCTAAGCCAATAATCCATTGATCTTTTTCCCTATTTATTTGGAAGTTTCTTGACGCTTCAGCATTATTTAATAGCCGACAAATTTTCCTAATAATTATTCCATATAGTTTATCAAGCATCTCTTTTTCTGAATTTCTGCGCAAAAATTCTTTTAAAGCTTTAAGGCGTTTACGTGCTTTTCCTGTGGCAAAAAAACGACGCCTCCAACAAGAAATTTTTGATATATCAGGAGGATAAAAATAGGCGGTGTCTGATAAAAAATCAAAAGAAATTGGATCATTAAAATTATCCTGCTCGATTTTATCAAGTATATTTTCAATTTCTTCTTCACTACATTCTCTAAAACATGTTTTAAATAAACGTCTAAAATAAAAATAATGACTATTTCTTTCTATTTCACGTAATTTACAGTATTTATTAACATAATAGCCAAGTGATATAGCAAACAATCCAAAAAATGACAACCCACCATCGATATAGGCTACAAATTTACTATTATTAATTATCTCAAAAAATTTATAATCCGAATTAGATGCACCGCCAATAACATTCACATTGATAAATGGCGTGGCTAGCGCTTCATCAAGAGTAAATAAGCAGCTATTCAAAGCGGAGATTTTTACTTTGGAATTTATTAACCAATCTGGACTCTTTTTTAATAATGATTTTTCACCTTCTGAACCCGGTCCTGATACATTTCTTTTTCTTCTAGAATTATTTCCACCAATTTCGGATTTTATCTCTACTTCCCGAGAAAATTCTTTTCTTTCCATGGAAATTGGTTCCATAAGGGCTCCTTTTGAATTAGTAGATTACAATAATAAAAATGTTTAAATATAATTTTTAATTTTTAGTATATATTAATTTTTTTGAAATTAAATTATCATAATTAAAAATTATATAAATTTTTTATTGTCATTTGTTCATATTTTTTTCTTATATGAAGTCTTTTTTGAAATGGGCAGGAAATAAACATCGAATCCTCGATAAATTAAAAATTTATCTACCAAAAGCTGACCGCCTAATAGAGCCTTTTTTAGGTTCAGCTACTGTTTTTCTTAATACGAATTACCCCATCTATTTATTAGGTGATAATAATCTAGATTTAATCCAACTTTATAAATATCTTCAAAAAGAAGGACAGCTTTTTATTGATTATTGTCGATTTTTTTTTAATGAAAACTTTAATACGGCTGAAGAATTTTATCGTTTACGTCGTTTATTTAATGATTGTAAAGAACATAGAAAAAGAGCAGCTTTACTATTATATTTAAATAAACATTGCTTCAATGGCTTAGCACGATTTAATCGAAAGGGTGAATTCAATACTCCTTTTAGCTACTATAAAAACCCTTATTTTCCTGAAAGGGAGATGCAGTACTTTCATCAACATGCCAGAAAAGCCGAGTTTATTCATGGAGATTTCTTAACTACTCTGAAAAATGTAAAACAAGGAGATGTAGTCTATTGTGACCCTCCTTATGTCGGATTATCTAAAACTTCCAACTTTACACATTACACATCCGAAGGATTTAGTCATATACAACAAATGACTCTTGCCAAAGTCGCAAGAAAAATTGCATCAAAAGGTATCCAAGTAATAATTTCCAATCATGATACGGAATTTACTCGAGATATTTATAAAGGGGCAACTATTGTTTCATTCGTTGTACAACGCAATATTAGCAGTAAAGGAACAGAACGAAAAAAAGCGAAAGAATTACTAGCAATTTTCTCTTATAAAAAGGCCCATTAGATTGAAATTTTGAATTACTTAAACATCATATTTAGTTAAAAAAATAACTCCACTTATTTATTTCTAAATTCAATTCGAACTGGACTTCCTATAATCTTCAGTGCCTTGCGATAAAAATTTTCAAGATAGCGGCGATAAGATTCTGATAAAGAGCGGGCATATTGTCCGTGGATAAGAATTCTTGGTGGATTATATCCTCCCGGATGCGCATAACGTAATTTAACAGTACGCCCGCGACTCAATGGAGGTTGGTGTTCGCTTACCGCTTGTTCTAACAAACGAGTTAAACGTGATGTCGATAGAGGCTGTGTTGCCGATCGATAAGCCTGCTGAATCAATGGAAATAAATTACCCACACCCGTTCCATGAAGTGCTGAAACAAAAATAAGTTTAGCAAATGATACAAATTGTAAGCGTCGATCCAAGTTTTTTTTAATTTGGGTTATTTGGTCACTAGATAGTCCATCCCTTTTATTTACCACAATAATAAGCGCTTTTCCACTTTCTAGAATAAAACCCAACAGATGCAAATCTTGCTCACTAATACCTTCCTGTGCATCAATCACTAATAAAACCACGTGACTTGCTTCAATAGCTTGTAAACTTTTTATAATAGAAAATTTTTCTACCTCATCTATTGTTTTTGATTTCCGACGAATACCTGCCGTATCAATAAAAGTATATAATTTACCGTGATACTGGACATCATTTGCAATACTATCGCGAGTAGTCCCAGGTTGATCAAAAACGATAACTCGATCTTCACCTAAAATTCTATTTAATAGTGTGGACTTTCCTACGTTTGGTTTTCCTATGATGGCGACTTTTATTCTGGAAGCAATACCCTCTTCTGAAAATGGTTGAGTTAAAGTTTCAACTGGAAAATGACTTAATACTTTTTCCATTAACTCCTGAATACCTTGTTTATGGCTAACAGAAATAATTGAAAGCGATGCGAAATCAAACCCTAATGGTGAAAACTCACTTTGTACTAACTGGGGATCTAAACCTTCACTTTTATTAATTACCAATGTAATTTTCTTATTTAACCGGCGTACTAACTGTACTAATTGCTGATCCAATACGGATAAGTTTTCTCTTGCATTTACCAAAAACAAAACATGGTTAGCCTCAGTAATAGCACGTTGGGTTTGCTGCTCCGTTAGAAAAGCAAGTCCTTTTTCTTTATCTCCCGTTAAACCTCCAGTATCTATTACAATATAAGGTTGGTTTCCCACAACTCCTCTGCCATAAAGTCTATCTCGAGTTAGGCCGGGAATATCTGCAACTAAAGCATGACGAGTTTTCGTCAAGCAATTAAATAAACTCGACTTTCCTACATTTGGTCGGCCTACAAGAACAATACTTGGTAAAGTTAAAGTACTCATACCGGCAAGGCTGCATGAGTCCAAGCAGATAAACCACCTTCCCTCGTGAGAATATACACTACTGGATAAGCCACAACTGGAGCCGCTATAATAGTTGCCTCATCATGAACTAGCTCTCTTGCTAAAGGATGACCATCAAGTTGGGCAAGCCAGTGAATATAACCTTCTTGGTCACCAATAACTAAACTATTACCAAAAATAGTTGGCGCAGTCAAACCACGATATCTCAAGAATTGCTGTTGCCATAACAATTTACCTGTAGAGCGACTAAGCGCCCAGACACCTCCTTTACTATCTGTTATATACAAATAGTTTCCTACAGCAAGACCTGAATAACTTGAAAAATTTCTCTGCCATAAAACTCGCCCCGATCGCAAGGAAATAGCAGCAAGTTGCCCTTGATAAGTCACTACATAGATGACATGGCACGAAAACTTAGGATCAGCGACTATATCAATTAATTGTTCGGCTGACGTTACACCTTGTGGAAATGCAATCGTTCGTTCCCATAATAAATTCCCATTTTTAAGATTAAATGCAGCTAACTTACCATCTGGAAAACCAACCACAAGCTTATTGTTTATGATTTTTGGTGCACTGCTTGGTCGAAGAATCAACATCGGTGAACCATGCTCATAAGACCATAATGATCTGCCCGTATGTAATCCGAAAGCTAATATTTGTCCATCTACTGTTTTTAAAATAACTCGGCCTTGTCCGATAGTGGGGGGCGCCAATACTTGATTCGGTAAGGTTACTGTCCATAAAACATCTCCTGTGTCAGCAGCTAATGCGAGCGCTTGAGGCTGTTTAGTAACAATAATAATTACCCCTTCATTAACTGCTGGACCACTCGTTACAATTTGTTTAATATTTTTTTGCCATAATTTATGACCATGAACTAACTCTAAATCCGTAATAAGCCCAGATTTACTGGCAACAAAAATCTGGCCTCCTTGAATAACGGGGCTTAAACGTAAATAATCATTCTCCATCCCTCTGCCAGTTGCTACAGACCATAACAATACTGGTTGAAATTCAAAAGAATAAGTCGTCAAGGGAGTTGGTATAGGTGTGTTATCATCACCCAAACTTACACAACCAGTTAAAGATAATAAGTAGATTAAAATACTTAAACGAAGATAAATTTTAGTCATTAGAGTTCTCATCGAGTGCGCGAACTAAATTATTAATTTTTATTTCTAACAAAGGTTGTTCAACGACCTTTCCAAAGGCTTTTTTTGCTGCTAAATAACTTCGCAATGCTTCTTTCCCACGGCCTAAACTTTTAAAAATATCCCCTCTTTCTTCCAAAAAAATGGGAACATACGCTTTATCTTCATTTTTAGATAATAGTTTTAGAGCTGCTTTTGCTTGATTTTGACTTAGTAAGATCCGAACTAGGCGTAATTTTGCAATGGATTGTAAAATTTGATCATGACCATGATTGATAATCCAATCCAACCTATTAACGGCATCAAGCAAATTATTTTGATCAATGTCCACTTTAGCTAACTGTAAAGCGGCTAAGGAAGCATAAGGAGTATACGCATAATCTTTCAACAAGCTATCTGCTAAATTATTTAACGCCGATGTATTTTCATTCAAGCTTATGGCAGATACTAAATGTTCATATTGCATAGAAGCGATGACTAAATTTTTTTCTTTTAATTGATGCCTATAATTCCAACCCCAGCTAATAAAAAGAGCAAAAACTACACCTAATAAAATTCCAAAACCATATTCGCGGCACCATTTTTTTACATATTCTGCTTGCTCTATTGCGATTAATTCATTCATAGCATAAATATACTTTCAATTTTTTGTATCACTTCATTTTGGAGAATAATTTCTTGAGGAGTTTTTTCTCTTAGGTTTTTCATAATAAAAGTACCTGCCTTTAATTCTTCCTCTCCTAAAATTAAAGCAAAGCGTGCCGAGCTCTTATCAGCACGTTTAAACTGAGATCTCATTGCATCTCCAGTCACATCAAGTATTAAATTGAGAGCAGGCAATCTTTTGCGTAAATACTCTGCGAAGAGTAACCCTTTATGTATAGCGCTTTCTCCTAGCGTAATAAAATAAACATCGGGCGCAGAGAAGGAAACTGCAGAATTTAATTTGGGCAATAAACTAATTAAACGTTCTATGCCTATAGCAAAGCCGACGGCGGGCATTGCGTGTCCACCTAACTGTTCAACGAGATTATCGTAACGCCCCCCAGCACAAACTGTGCTTTGCGCCGCTTGTTGTTCATCAGCAATAACCCATTCAAAAACTGTTTTATTATAATAATCTAAACCTCTTACTAAACGAGGATTAATAGTGAAACCAATATCTGCATGAGTCAGTATTTTCTGCAAAATACTGAAGTCTTTTTGAGAATCAGCATCAAGAAAATCAAGTATTTTTGGTGCTTCTTCAATAAGTTGCTGCATATCAGCATTTTTACTATCCAATATACGTAACGGATTGGTTTGCAATCGTCGCTTAGAGTCTTCATCTAGATATTCTATATGTAGAGCAAAATAATTCGCTAAACTTTCTCTATGCGTTTGGCGCGATGCGGAAGATCCAAGTGAATTAATTTGCAAATTTAGACTATGTTTTAAATCTAACTCCTCCCAGAGACGTGCTGTCATCAAAATTAATTCCGCATCAATATAAGGTTGGGATATCCCAAACACTTCCGCACCAAATTGATGAAACTGTCTATAACGACCTTTTTGAGGCCGCTCATGCCGAAACATAGAACCCAAATACCACCAACGCCGAATTTGATTAAAAAGTAAACCGTGCTCTATACCTGCACGCACACAACCTGCAGTCCCTTCTGGTCTTAAAGATAAGCTATCCCCATTACGATCGATAAAAGTGTACATCTCTTTTTCAACAATGTCTGTTACATTACCAATACATCGTTTAAATAATTCTGTTTTTTCAAGAATAGGAAAGCGAATTTCTTGATATCCGTATTGACTGGCAAGTTTACGCAAACTATTTTCAATTTTTTGCCAAATAAAAATTTCCGTTGGTGTAATATCATTCATACCACGGATCGCTTGTAATTTCTCTCTCATAGTTAATAGTAAAGTTGCTTGCTTTTTTGTTTAGATTTTATTTTAGGTGTTTTTATTAATGCTTTATAGGCGTCAGAGTTTGGAAATCTTGTTTGCAACATTAAAGTATAACTACCTGTTGCTGCTTGATTTCCTAAAGCTCTGGCTAAAACAGCACCTAGCCATAAAGCATTAGCCGTTGGTTCTTTAACAAGTTGCATATAACGATCTAAGTACTGTTGAGCTTGTTGATAGTTTCTTTCCTGATAATTTATTCTTCCTAACTCCAGCCAAGAAATTGCACGATTAGGGTCTTGAGTAATCGACTGCGTAAAATAGCCGATTGCTTTTCTTGTATCAGGTATTTGCATCGCACATAAACCTGCATTTTCATAAACTTGGGCAGTATTTAAATAGCTAGGGTCTTGTAATGCCAATAAAAAATGTTGATCTGCTTCAGAATACCGGCCCCGTCGACATAAAAAAGTACCATAATTATTCTGCGCGGCTCCAGATTTTGGATTAAGTGCTATGGCTCTCTGATAGTAAGCATTGGCAGACGACATACTTCCTGTACTTTCTAAGAAATAACCCATTGCACCTTGTACCTGTAAAGAAGAGGGTGTTTGTTGTTCAGCAAGTAATAATCTCTGATGTGCACGTTGTACATCACCCTTTTGTAAATAAGCTAAACCTAGCTGTACATTAACATTAGAGGCTTCTGAACTCGACAATGGTGCTTTTGGATGAGAGAAAATACGACATGCCGTAAGTGTTATTATTAAAATAATGATAATCGCTTGTTTTAATACTGATATCATTTTTGCTCCTGTTTTTCCCTAAAATTGCTGCTTGTTGCTGAGGATTCAAATAAAATAGGAATTACTTTCTGATATTCTCTGCTATGATAACTTCGATCTCGTACTCTCCCTATTAATTGGCCACAGGATGCATCAATATCTTCGCCTCTAGTTTTTCTCGTTATTGCGTTAAACCCGGCACTCATTAAAATATTTTTAAAGTTTTCAATTACAGCCTGAGAAGAACGATTATAAATCGTATTAGGAAAAGGGTTAAAAGGGATTAAATTAATTTTAACGGGAATGCCTTCTAAAATTTTAATTAGTTGTTTTGCATGTAGAGGTTGATCATTAATTCCTTCTAACATAACATATTCTATAGTAATACGTCGTCTGCTATCCCCTTTAAAATAATTACGACAGACTTCCAGCAACTCAGATAAAGGATATTTTTTATTAATAGGCACTAAACGGTTTCTTAACTCATCATTCGGGGCATGTAGAGATATTGCAAGGGCCACTTCACTCATTTCAGACAGGCGTCGTAATGCAGGCACTACTCCAGAAGTGCTTAAAGTCACGCGTCGCTTAGAAAAGCCATAAGCAAAATCATCCATCATCAGATTTGTTGCTTTAACAACATTATCAAAATTTAAAAGTGGTTCCCCCATGCCCATCATTACAATATTACTTACGGTATGGTCATGACGTAAAGAACCATCTGATAAACAACGAACGACCAACCACACCTGCCCGATAATTTCTGCGACAGTTAAATTACGACTAAACCCTTGTTGGGCGGTTGAACAAAATTTGCAATTCAATGCGCAACCCACTTGCGATGACACACACAAAGTGCCTCTGTTTTTTTCAGGAATAAAAACGGTTTCGATACAATTACCATCTGCAAGTTGCAACAACCATTTTCGAGTACCGTCTTTAGAACCCTGTTCAAAAACAATCTCAGGTAAAACAATTTCCGTCATCGACTTTAGTTTGTCACGTAATGACTTACTTAGATTAGTCATTATTTCGATATCTTTTATACCAATCTGATGAATCCATTTTAAAACCTGATGTGCTCGATAAGGTTTTTCACCTAACTCATGAAAAAAGAGTTGCATTCCCTCTCGATCAAAATCCAGTAAATTCTTAAGTGCCCTATTCATTATTTGAAACCTTTACCAAAGCATTGGTCTGGAGAAAAAAAGAAATTAATTTCTTTCGTCGCGGTTTCGCTACTATCGGAACCGTGTACAGCGTTTTCACTTACATTTTCTGCAAAATCAGCACGAATTGTCCCTGGATTAGCTTGTTTAGGATCAGTAGCACCCATCAACTCACGATTTCTTAAAATCGCGTCAGGTCCCTCTAAAACTTGTATCATTACAGGTCCTGAACTCATAAATTCGACTAACTCATTAAAAAAAGGCTTGCCCTTATGGATTTCATAAAATTTTTCAACTTGTTCTTTATTCAAACTCTCCATTTTTGCCGCAATAACCTTTAACCCTGCATTTTCAAATCTTTTAGTAATCTCACCAATACAATTTTTTCGAACTGCATCAGGTTTGATAATAGAAAGGGTCTTTTGGATTGCCATATTAGTCCTCTAACTTTATTTTAAGAAGTTATTTATTTTATTATAAATAAAGAGCTATTATACAGACTTAATAGCAAGCGACTATAGGCTTTTTTAAGCCAATAACCATTGTAGACTTACACGAACAGTCCTTCTTTTCGGCCATGGCTTTATAGCCAACCCTAACCCCGGCGGTTGCTCGGGTTACTCGACATGAGCTCCATTCCTCAAAAATTTTATGTCAGCTTCCTGCTGATAAAAAATATTTTTTGGTGTAGGTCCACTTCCTTATATAAAAAAGAGAATAAGGCTGCCTTAAAAGGGGGGATGAATTAACTTATCCTAATTTTTAGCAAGATTTTTTACTTTCTAGCGGATTACAAAGCGCTCAAGCCAGTTAAATCTTTCTAATTAAAGTAAGCAGTCTATCAGGAAAATCTGTTAGTATGCCGTCGACTCCTAAAGCTAATAGTCTTTCCATTTCTTCTGTTTCATTGACAGTCCAAGCATCTACCCGTATATTTTTTTTATGTGCGGCTTTTACAAAATGTTTAGTTACCATTTTATAGGGAACCTCTAAGGCAACTACAGATAACATAAATGGACGAGTTAAAAATAGTTTACTTAACTTTGAAAAACGCTCCATCTCAACTTGTGTACCTGCGGTAGCAATATCGGGACAAAGTCTACGCACAACTTTCATAGTACGTGAATTAAAGGCAGAAACTAATACCTGTTTATTTTTTTTATGTTCATTTATAAGCGCTCTCAAAGCCGCTATAATCGGTGGATCATTCTGCTTTATCTCTATGCTAATTACCTGTTTTGGGAAAGCAATAAAAATTTCACTTAAACTTGGAATTTTAATTCCTTGGCTCCGGAAAGGAAATGTTTGACCTTCGTCATTAGTCCAACGATAACCTGCATCTAATTTTTTCAATTCCGCGAATGTGAGATCTTGAACTAAACCTTTAGAGTTTGTAGTACGATCAACCGACTTATCATGGATAGCGACTAAAACACCATCTCTCGTCATATGAACATCTATTTCACTTAAGTCTGATCCTAATTTTACGGCTTCCTGTAATGCAAACAAGGTATTTTCAGGCCATAGACCCGCTCCTCCGCGATGAGCAATAACAAGTGGTTTTGCATTAACCTGGTAAAGTGGAAACATACAAATTCCATAGTACTTGGTATTAAATATCTTTTTTGATAAAGAAATATGTTAAAATATACCCAATTTATAGCATGTAAAGACTTAAAATACTAATTCAATACTTTAGTTAGAATTTTACTTGCTGCTTTGTCCAATGAGGTCTTTTTTCCATGAGGGAATACCATTATACTCCCATATGCACAGAGTCTACACGATCTACCTTTTTTGACTATATCAACAACATAAACATCCCTCCCATTGATTATTTTTCTGTAGGCATAGAGGATCATGCACAAAAAAAACTCACTTCCATTATCTCAAGATTAGAATGGCAAATTTACTTCGATAAAAACCAAATAACCAATAATGATCCCTTAATTCAAGCTAAAAAGTTATCTCAAAGAAATATTATACCGTTTTCAGAAATAGACTACATTGACTCTTTTGGGAAAGAAGTCATGAGACAACGATCATTACATGGCATGAAAAATGGCTTAATGCTTATACATAAACAACAGCATCTAAACTATATGGTAGTCGTAGCCACTGGACTTTCTCAATTTAATCATTTTAGCTTTCTCACTAAATACTATACCCAGCTTTTTAGACTTAAAAATGATCTGAGCAAGATTATTGAAAGAGAAATATAAACCTCTTTTTAAACTGAAACTCATTTTTACCTACTTTTATTCGTCTTTTCTCCGAATCCAGATAACTGCTGCTGCAGATTTTATATCCGCATTAAAAATTATAGGTTCCGCTGTCCTTCCCATAGGATTTAAACAAGCAAGATTAAAACGCCCTAAAGAATCTTTAAAAAGGCGCCGAAAATATTGTCCGCCTCCTTTCAAGTAAATAATACAGTCTTTATTGATCAAGGATTCAAATTCGTTGGATCTAACTCGACCTCCTACATAATCTCCAGCCTTATAATAGGGGCTCATTTCATCATTAGAAACAATCATGACTACTCCATTAGAATAGCGGTCTCGAAACTCTTGAGCATCTCGCATCATAGCAATTTCATCATCTGCATCGATAGGTAAGTTGACTATTTCGCTAGGGATAGCAAAATAATGACCTAATGAAAGTCTAACTGTTGGATCTAGCCCTTTACCATCGGCAATCCAAAATTCATCAACGATTAAACCTTCATTTTTATAGACTGCCACACATCTTTTAATGCCATTTTTTGAAATCTTTATCATACCATTTTCCCAGGATTTTAAAGTGATTTCTGGCAGCTTATATTTTTTTTCTATATAGGCTCTGGTTAAACGTAGAATTGAGCGTAAATATTTAAGCCTTGCACCGGGAGTATCTAAATTACGTTGAAGTAATACCTGGGACATAATCGTCGGTCTCCTTGTAAGAGATATTTATTAAACTTAAAAAAATTATTTTAACTCAAATAGTTAACTAAAAATAGATAATAAAAGCTTCTCTTTTCAGGATTTCATTTGGTTTTTTATATTTTACCCTCTAGACTTCGAAAGGGGCATAAGGTACCTTCTACGCAGTTTTTTCTATTTTATCGTTTATAATATTATGAAAATGATTCAAGAAGGTCTGACTTTTGACGATATCCTATTACTTCCCAATCATTCAACAATTTTACCTAAAGATGTCTCTCTTGAAACTCAGTTAACCTCTAAGCTTAACTTAAAAATCCCTTTGATTTCAGCCGCTATGGATACAGTCACTGAAGCAAAACTTGCTATAGCACTTGCTCAAGAAGGAGGTTTAGGAATTATTCATAAAAATATGTCCATAGAAACGCAAACTCAACAAATTAGAAAAGTAAAAAACTTTGAGAATGGAATGGTGAGAAATCCCATTACGGTTGCGCCCGAAACAACTTTACGAGAATTACTTAAACTGATGGTAACCCACTCAATTTCAGGAATACCTGTTATTGAAAAAGATCAATTAGTTGGCATAGTCACACATAGGGATATTCGTTATGAAGAAAATTTAGAGCAGCCGGCTTTGCAGGTGATGACACCCAAGGAAAAACTTATCACAGCAAAAGAACAAGCTTCACCTAAAGAAATAATAGATTTACTGCATCGTCATCGCTTAGAGAAAATCTTGATTGTCGATGATCAATTTCATTGCCGTGGATTAATGACAGCAAAGGATTTACAAAAAACTAAGGAAAAACCCTATGCAACTAAGGATCAACGCGGTCAGCTTTGTGTAGGAGCTGCCATAGGCATAGGTATGAATGCTAAACAACGAGCAACTTCGCTAATTGAAGCAGGCGTTGATATTATTTGTGTAGATACTGCCCATGGTCACGCTCAAAGTGTTATTGATATGGTCAAATGGTTAAAACATGAATACTCTAATGTCTCACTCATAGCTGGAAATATTGCTACCGCCGATGCTGCAAAAGCCCTATCAATAGCGGGTGCAGATGCTATAAAAGTCGGCGTAGGGCCTGGCTCTATTTGCACTACGCGCATTGTAACCGGTGTAGGCGTTCCTCAGATTACAGCTATTATGAATGTTTCTGCTGCCCTCAAAGGAAAATCAGTCACTATTATTGCTGATGGGGGAATTCGTTATTCAGGGGATCTTTGCAAAGCATTGGCTGCTGGAGCTCATGCAGTAATGATAGGAAGCTTGTTTGCTGGGACTGAAGAAGCTCCAGGTGAAATAGAGCTTTATCAAAGCCAACCTTATAAAGCTTACCGTGGAATGGGCTCATTAGGAGCGATGCAACAAGGCTCATCGGATCGTTACTTCCAAGAGGCCTTAGAATCACATAAGCTAGTTCCTGAAGGTATCGAAGGTAGAATGCCTTATAAAGGTCCTTTACAAACGGTTATTCATCATTTATTAGGTGGACTTAGAGCGGGTATGGGGTATACAGGAAGCGCCGATCTTACCGAGCTTCATAAAAAGGCAAAGTTTATAAAACTAACCGCTGCGGGTATAAGGGAAAGCCATGTTCATAATGTGGCAATTACGAAAGAGGCTCCAAATTACTACCGAGAGAATTAAGTGTATTTCGATGCTCAAAATAATTCTTAACATTTTTATGAAACCCTAAAATTTAATCTCGAATAAAAACGGAGTGTACTTAAAATGACTATACCGAAAGAACGTATATTAATTCTTGATTTTGGCTCACAATATACCCCTTTAATTGCAAGACGCATTCGTGAACTTCATGTTTACTGTGAAATTTATTCTTATGATATCTCAGAGTCTGAAATTTTGGCTTTTGCTCCAAAAGGTATAATTTTATCAGGCGGGCCTGAAACAGTAACTCTACATACTACTCCAAGAGCACCCGAAATAGTATTTACTTTAGGTTGTCCGGTTTTGGGCATTTGCTATGGTATGCAAACTATGGCTGAACAGTTGGGGGGGAAAGTTGTTTCCTGTGAGAATCGGGAATTTGGTTATACTCCAACCTTAGTAACTACTGAAACTGAACTATTAACTCATATTCGAGATAACCCCAAAAATGAAAAAATTGCCTCGCTAGATGTTTGGATGAGTCATGGTGATCACGTTGAGCAGGTTCCTCCTGGGTTCATTGTTATATTAAATACTCCTAATACACCTATAGCTGGAATGGCCGATCCAACTCGCCGTTTCTATGGTTTGCAATTTCACCCCGAAGTAACTCATACCCATCAAGGAAAAAAAATATTAGCTCGCTTTGTGGAAAAAATTTGTCATTGCTCACCCAGCTGGATAACCCCTAAAATTTTAGAGCATGAAATTGCTGAAATAAAAAAGAAAGTAGGCAAGGAAAAAGTATTACTTGCACTTTCTGGAGGTGTCGATTCGACTGTACTTGCTGCTTTATTACATAAAGCAATTGGAAAACAGTTGCTTTGTGTTTTTGTTAACACGGGCTTACTTCGTACCACTGACAAAGACTCAGCAATCCAAGCTTTAGCTGATGATATGCATATTTCGGTTGTAAAAATTGATGCTTCTACACGATTTATAAATGCTTTAAAAGGAGTCACTGACCCCGAAAAAAAACGTAAAACTATTGGTAATTTATTTGTTGAAATATTTGAATCTGAAGCCAATAAATATTCAGATATTGCTTGGTTAGCACAAGGTACTATCTATTCGGACGTCATTGAGTCTGCTGGAACCAGTACTCAGAAAGCCCATGCTATCAAATCTCATCACAATGTAGGCGGTCTTCCTGCTACACTTAAACTTAAGTTATTGGAGCCCCTACGTGAATTATTTAAGGATGAGGTATGTGAACTAGGTATAGAGTTAGGTTTACCTTCGGAGTTAGTTTATAAGCACCCTTTCCCAGGCCCTGGGTTAGCAATTCGTATATTAGGAGAAGTAACACAAGAAAAAGTAGACCTACTGCGTAAAGCTGACCTTATTTTAATTGAAGAGCTTCGTAAACAAAATTATTATCACAAAGTCAGCCAAGCGTTTTGTGTTTTTTTACCGGTAAATTCCGTTGGTGTTATTGGAGATGCTCGTCAATATGCCCCGATTATTGCTATCCGAGCCATAGAAACCATAGATTTCATGACAGCCCGGTGGGCTAATCTACCTTATGAGTTACTCGAGACGCTATCAAATCGAATTATTAACGAAGTACGTGGCATTTCCAGAGTCGTTTATGATATTTCAGGAAAACCTCCTGCGACCATAGAATGGGAGTAAAAAATGTTTGTATTAACTTTAAAAATTAATAGCTATTTTTGACTTTAATCGGTCTGTTCAATAGACTTCACTTACTTACATGCAGAAGTAGTGTTTAATACTATGCTACAACTTATTAAAAACTGGTTTGCTCGGTATGTTCTCGACCCAGAATTGGCCATTTTATGGTTATTTCTGTTGTTTATTATTATCATTTTTTCCTCTTTAGGTAAAATTTTAGCTCCTGTATTTGTTAGTGTTGTGATTGCCTACTTATTGCAGTGGCCAATTAGCTCATTGGAAAAACTTCGGTTACCGCGAATTGCAGCAGTTTTAGGCGTTTATATCTGTTTTGTAGGTTTAGTTATCCTTGGTATTGTCGGCTTATTGCCGTTATTATTTCGTCAATTAAGTAACTTAATAGCTGAATTACCTGCAATGGCAGCAAAAGGCCAAGCACTGCTCTTATATCTGCCCACTCGATATCCAGGCTATACTTCAGCCAGTCAGATTCAAGAATGGATTACACAATTCAAACTTCAATTAACTCACTCAGGACAAGGATTATTATCCGCCTCATTAGGTTATATTCCCAACGTCATCGCATTTGCCATTTACTTTGTATTAGTTCCTTTGTTGGTCTATTTTTTCTTACTTGATGAAAAAAAAATAATCAAATGGTTATTCCAATATTTACCTGAAAAGCGCCGACTAATTTCTCAAGTTTGGACAGAAGTACTTACCCAGACAGGTAATTATGTCAGAGGAAAAGCTTTAGAGATGCTGATAGTCTGGGTAGTCACTTACCTGTCATTTGCAGTACTTAAACTTCAATACGCCATATTACTGAGTGTATTAGTAGGAGTTTCCGTAATAATCCCGTACATAGGGGCTGTAATGGTAACTATTCCTGTCCTTATTATTGGATTTTTAGAATGGGGATGGACAGCTCATTTTGCTTATCTGGTTGCGATTTACACTTTAATTATCACATTAGACGCTAACGTATTAGTCCCTTTTTTGTTTTCTGAAGCGGTGGATTTACACCCAGTCACTATTATTATTGCGGTACTTATATTTGGAGGATTATTAGGCTTCTGGGGTGTATTTTTTGCCATCCCTTTAGCCAGTGTAGTAAAAGCTATTTTAAATGCGGCTTCTTACAAAAGATTATCAAAAAAAAATCAATTATGCTGACTCTATTATTTCAATTCAACTACAGCTTGTAAAACTACTTCTATATGACCGGAGACTTTTACTTTCCTCCATTCTCGACGTAAAATACCCTGTTTATCGATTAAAAAAGTACTCCTTTCTAATCCATAAATTTTTTTACCGTACATTATTTTTTCTTTTAGCACATCATATAACTTACAAACTTTTTCATCCACATCAGACAATAATTCAAAAGGAAATTGTTGTTCTGATTTAAATTTTTTGTGTAGCTTCAAGTTATCACGAGATACGCCTAGGACTAACGTATTTAAAGAAGAAAATTTTTTATAATTTTCTGAAAAATCCTTTCCTTCTTGTGTACAACCTGAAGTACAATCTTTAGGATAAAAATACAAAACTACATTTTTACCAATTAAATTTTTTAAATTTATCACTTCACCGCTCGTTGCAGGTAAGCTAAAGTCAGGCGCGGGCTTATTTATAACTAACATACTAATTAAATAAAAAATAGATTAATTTTTTTGGGGTTCCATGGCAACATCAAAATTATTTTCATCACAAAATACAATAAAGTGCTCACGAAAATCAGCGACTAAATGATGTGCTGGGAAACCAAATGATAACGTGATACCAAGCATTGCTGCCTCTGTTATTGGTGCTTTATAGGACTCAATATGAAGGTTATAAAGAGTTACTTCTTGTTCAGATAAAAACTGAGTAATTTTAGCTAAAACATCGGGTATATCGGGTGCCACTATATAAGATGAATAAGGAAAACTATTAGGCTGTATACCTCTAAACTGTGTGCGCGCTACCAGAACTTGGCCTTCATATTTTTTTATGAGAGTTTCAAATTTAGCGATGGTATTCCAAACCCCGCCAATCAACAAGGTCATACTCTCATGCATTGCTGTAGTATTGACACGTGCATCAACAATATGGCAACCACTATTACCAACCAATCGGAATATTTGATCAGTAAGCTGATTTTCATTAAGGCCTAGGGCAACAACGACCAGGTTTTCCATAAATATTAATCATGTTTTTCTAACAAGCCGGTAGTCTATTCTTTTTTAAGGAAGTTGTCACTAGGGGATCAAAAGAGACCTTCAAATGAGAAATTTAGGCTTCCCTCTAAATTCAGACTAATAGCTTACAAAAAAATATTAAATCTCTAAAAAATATTTAATATTTTTAAAAATGCTGGTGGAGGCGGTGGGAATCGAACCCACGTCCGCAAGTCCGCTGCCTTTGGCACTACATGCTTAGTACAATCTTTAAGTTTAATCGTTCTATCCCCGATTGACAGAGAACCAAACGACGAGTCTGGTTGGTTTTAATAGCTTTCGCCTCAGACAGGCTGGACTACGAGCTTGTCAGTTATGACCACTACCTCCACATACAAGCCTATGGAGTTCATGGCGCCGGCTGTTGTTTAGGCAGCACTAACGTTACAAAATTAACTACCGATTAAGCAGCAATAGCAACGTTTTTAGCGTTATAGTTAGCATCGTTTGCAACTATAGATTTACAACATGATTAACGAGGCAAAGTTGCATCCTCGACATGCACCTCAGGGTTTGTAACCGACGTCGAAGCCAGATCGCCCCCAAGTAACTATTATACCTCATTTTAAAGTCAGCTTTCTTTTCATGCCAGAAAAGTTAAATTCAAATACCAATACTGTAAGTATTTTACTTACATTTAATAACGTCCCGAACGTATTTTTTCACGTTGCCAATCTTTTTCCTTAATACTCGCCCGTTTATCGTGCCCCTGTTTTCCTTTGGCTAATCCTACTTCTAGTTTAATTCGATTCTTTCTCCAGTATAATTTTAATGCGATAAGTGTATATCCTTTGCGCATAATACTGCCAGCAAATTTACTCAACTCACGTTCGTTGAGTAAAAGTTTACGTGTACGAGTTGGGTCTGGGTGACTATGATGAACAGACACTGTCACTAATGGCGTAATATGACAACCTAATAACCATGCTTCACCGTTTTTTAATACAACATAGCCCTCGGTCAACTGAGCACGCCCACTACGGAGGCTTTTAACCTCCCATCCTTGTAAAACTAGTCCCGCTTCGATAGTTTGTTCAATAAAATAATCATGGCGAGCACGTCTATTTAATGCAATAGTTGTATCTTGCAATGCTTTCTTAGAATTCATACGATATACTTAAACATCAGCCATCATAGATCCGTAAGTATACCAAACCCATAGACAACAGTCGCTCTGAACCTTAACTATGCCATTTATCCGACATTCCTTAGAAGTACCTTACAATGTGTCCGAAATGTACAATCTCGTCAACCATATTGAAAAATACAGTGAATTCCTACCTTGGTGTACAGAAAGTAAAGTTATTAGTCAAGATGAAGATAGTATACGAGCTCAACTTACATTGACTAAAGGAGGGCTATCCAAAAGTTTTATTACATCCAATCGACTGCAAAAAAACAAATTAATTGAAATTAGCCTTATCAACGGTCCCTTTAAACATTTAGAAGGCTACTGGTCTTTTGAAATTACTCCGCGCGGGTCCAGAATCAATTTAAATCTGGAATTTGAATTCTCGACACATCTACTTGCGCTTGCTTTTTCTCCTATTTTTGAGAAGGTAGCTAATACTTTAATACAAGCTTTTTCTAACCGTGCTCAACAGGTTTATGGAGATCGCAAGTTTGAAAATAATATTTATTAATAAGGTCTAGAAATGAAATTTTTTCAAGTTGAAGTGGTATTTGCTAATCCTCAACATCAAAAAATCATCTCTATTTATGTGCCCTCTAATAGCTGTGTTTTAACTGCTATAAAACTTTCAGGTATTTTATTAGAATTTCAAAACATTGATTTTAATAAAAATAGAGTTGGGATTTTTGGAAGATTAAGCAACTTGGATACTAAAATTAAAGAAGGAGATCGAATAGAAATTTATCAGTCTCTTTTAATAGATCCTAAAGGAATTAGAGTCAAGCGCGCTAAAAAGCAAAAAATATCTTAAAACTTACTTCGATATTCTATAAATCCATATTAAATAAAGATAACTTCAATATTGTACTTAGACTGAAGTAAAAAAGCGCTTTTTAGAGATGAGAATAGAAATACAATAGTGAGTAACAAAGCTCAAAAAAAGATGAGAGCATCATGTGTGAAGACATATTTAATTAAGCGATGAGCTTTCAATATGTTGTAAACGACCATTAGAGAATATAAGCGACACTCTTTTTTGTAGAGGCTCACCATAGCCTGGCTGGAAAAAATAAACATAGTCTTGACGATCCAATTGAAAAGGAGATTGTAATACACAGCTACCTAATAGATAACTAACTTTCTCCTTAGTCATACCAAGCTTTAACTGGTCTATGGTAGACTGCTGCAATATATTACCCTGTTGAATATTAGGCCGATAAACAATATGACAACCTGAAATTATTAATGCAAAAAACAAACTAACCACTTTTTTCATAAAAAATCAACGATAAAATAAAAAAATTAACCTAAAATCAACCCGTATTAATTACCTAATTCGAGGAGTTTAGAGATAATCTAATGGATAATCAACAACTACGCCAAGCAGGTTTAAAAGCAACGGGCCCAAGATTAAAAATACTTGAATTACTTGAACAGGCTAAAAGTCGCCACCTAAGTGCAGAAGATATCTATAAAAATTTATTAGAATCTGGCGAAGTCATCGGCTTAGCCACCGTCTATCGAGTATTAACCCAATTTGAAAGTGCCGGTTTGGTTAAGCGTCAAAATTTTGAAGATGCTTATTCAGTTTTTGAGCTGAATCAAGGTCCCCATCATGATCATTTAGTTTGTATCAAATGCGGAAAAGTAGACGAATTTGTGGATAAAGTCATCGAGCAACGTCAAAAAGTAGTCGCAAAGCAAGCTGACTATCAAATGACAGACCACAGTCTCATTATTTATGGAACTTGTAACAAATGTCTCTCTAAAAAACAAAAACTCAGATCGAACAAATAGTTAAAGAACCTAGCTTACTTCTAGAATTTTTAGTGTATTAGTTCCTCCGGTAGTTTTTAATAAATCTCCATAGGTGATAAGTACTTGCTCTCCATTATGTAAAACTTCATGTTTCTTTAATTCCTTTATGGCTAATTGCCCTATATTTTCTTTATGCATTTTGTCGATGTCAAAATACAAAGGATAAACCCCACGATAAAGAGCCAATCGGCGTGCTGTTTTTAAGCTATGTGCCAAACCATAAATAGGAATCCCTGAACGTATACGAGACATCCATAAAGGTGTAGCGCCTGATTCAGTTAAAGCAATAATAGCCTTAATATCATAATGGTTGGCAATATACATGGCAGCCATTGCAATAGTCTCATCCGGATGATAAAAATGGCACTCTACACGATGTCCAGATACACGAGTTTTGGCTTGTTTTTCTGCACCTAAACAAATCCGTGCCATAGCCATCACGACTAAAGCGGGATGATCTCCTGTTGCGGTTTCTGCAGATAACATAACAGCATCCGTACCATCTAATATTGCATTCGCAACATCAAACACTTCCGCACGCGTAGGGATAGAGTTGTGAATCATTGATTCCATCATCTGTGTTGCCGTAATAACAATTTTATCTAAAGACCGTGCTCTCTGAATAATATGTTTTTGTACTGCCGGCAATTCAGCATCTCCAATTTCAACCCCTAAATCTCCTCGAGCCACCATGACCCCATCAGACGCACGAATAATTTCATCAATAACAGGAATTGCATCACTACGCTCTATTTTTGCAATCAAACCTGCGTGACCTTTTGCTTTCTTCAATAAATCTCGAGCTAAATTCATATCGGCTGCACTGCGCGGAAAAGAAATAGCAATATAATCAGCCTCTAATTTCACAGCAATTTTTAAGTCTTTTTTATCCTTATCTGTTAAAGCTACCGCCGAAAGTCCTCCTCCTTTTCGGTTTATCCCTTTATTATTAGATAATTTTCCTCCTATCTCCACGATACAAAAAATTTTATTTTTTTGAACTTTTCTAACTTTAAGGACTAAACGGCCATCATCAAGTAACAATATATCTCCACGATGGACATCTCGTGGTAATTCTTTATAATCAATACCTACAGAAGATTCACTTCCCTCATCTTGAGCGAGTTCAGAATCCAATATAAACAAAGCATCTTTTTTTAGAAAAATAGATCCTGTTTTAAAGCGGGCGATCCGAATCTTTGGCCCCTGCAAATCCGCCATAATAGCGATTTCTCGACCTGCTGCTTTTGCACATTCCCGGACATAACTAGCCCGCTTAATATGATCTTCAGCTTTACCGTGAGAAAAGTTCAATCTAACAACATCTAAACCCGCAACAATCATTGCCTGCAAAACTCCAGATCGATCGGTTGCAGGGCCTAATGTAGCTACAATCTTAGTTCGTTTAAATCGTTTCATTATGATCCTTTCCTAATACATTCTTGTAATATCGCTAAAGCAGGCAAAGTTTCTCCTTGTATAAATTCAAGAAAAGCTCCTCCCCCTGTAGATATATAAGAAAGTTTATCCGCTATACCATATTTTTCGATGGCAGCTAAAGTATCTCCCCCACCTGCAATGGTAAAAGCTGAACTACTAGCGATTGCATAACTTAAAGCGCGGGTTCCCTGTTCAAATGGCGCAAATTCAAAAACTCCAACGGGGCCATTCCATAAAACACTTGCAGCTCGGTGTATATACTGGGTATATCGTTTAATTGATTCGGGTCCTATATCTAAAATCATTTCATGCTTCTTAATTTCTGTTAATTTTTTAACAGAAATTTTAGCCCTAGCAGAAATTTCAGTTGCAACAATAGCATCCACAGGTAGTACAACTTCAACCTGTCGTCGTTTTGATAAGTTTAAAAGGGTTTTTGCTTCTTCAACAAGCTCAATTTCAAATAATGAACAACCTATTGAATAACCTTGTGCAACTAAAAAGGTGTTAGCAATTCCTCCGCCTAGAATTAAAAAATTTATTTTATTAAGCAAGGACGCTAACAGGCTTAATTTAGTAGATACCTTTGATCCACCTACAATAGCTAATAAAGGTCTCGCTGGATTTTCTAATACTGAGCTTAAAGTTTTTAACTCTGACGTTAACAATAAACCTATACATACCTGTGTTGAGAACTGTGCTACCCCTACGGTAGACGCTTCTCTACGATGAGCTGTAGCAAAGGCGTCCATAACAAAAATATCCGCTAATTTTGCCATTTTTTTCGCTAAAGAAGGATCATTTTTCTTTTCACCCCTTTGAAACCTAACATTTTCGCAAAGTACAACTTCACCAGGTAAAATTTTGAACCCATCTAACCAATCAGCGAGAAACTTTACTGGCTGCCCCAATAACTCTTGTAATCGTACTGCAATTGGAGCTAAAGAAAACTCTGGGTTAGTAGTCCCTTCTTCAGGTCTATCAAGATGAGAGAGTAAAATAACTGCCGCACCTTTTTCTAATGCATATTGAATGGTAGGTAATGCCGCTTTTATACGAGCATCGCTCATGATTATACCCTTATTTAAAGGGACATTAAAATCTTCCCGTATAAGAACCCGTTTGTTTTTTAAATCTAAATCTTTTATATTGGTTAGGTTCATAAAAAACCAAAAAATATTTTTACTTTAAAATAGAAAAATTAGAATTCAAAAATTACTCTTTCTATCTATTCAATCTCATTGAAGCTTATTCGATTGATAAATTTGGTCATTCTAAACATAAGCTGAATTAATCATCCAAAGACAAGAAGAGTACTTAGAAATAAATACGTGCATTGGCTATCAGCTCCATTTTCAAGAATTTTTTTTGAAAAAAAGCGCACACTTATAAGTAATTAATTTATTAAATAGACTAGAATTACCGGGCAGCTTTAATAGCTCAATCATATAGAAACTTCTCTTTTTATAATCACTTTTTATGTTAACATTATCACTAATACTTTCCAAGTAAAACCCTTAAAACAGCTATACTCCTTAAGGGCATTGGCTTTTAACTTAGTATTGCTTCTCTTTAAAATTAAGGTTATTTTGTGGCCATGGCGTCTTTACATGGTTTATGCACACTTATAACCCGACCGGCTCATCAAGCACAAGATTTGGCAATGCACACTCAATCCTCAGGAGGCCGTGTTATTTATTTCCCAACATTGGAAATTATAGGGACTAAAAATATAAGAAAAATCATATTAAAAATGAAAAAACTTAACCAATATGATTTGGTCATTTTCATCAGTCCAAATGCAGTTTTCAAAACGGCTAAATATTTTCAAGCTTTTTGGCCAGCTTGGCCAAGAAATCTTAAAATTATCGCCACAGGCCCAGGAACTGCTTTATCTTTAAAAAAGCATAAACTCCCTTGCGATAACTACCCAGAAAAAAATTTTAATGGAATAGGCTTGCTCAAGCTTAAGGCTTTACAGAATATAAAACAAAAAAAGATCTTAATCATTAAAGGAGAAGGGGGTCGACAGTATTTAGCAAAAAGTTTAAAGGCCCGAGGAGCGCAAATTGACAATTTAAGTGTTTACAAGCGACAACTACCAACAGTTAACAAAATCGATATACCTAATCTAGAAATAATAGATGTCATTATTTGCACGAGCCATAGCGGTCTAAAAAATTTAATTAGTTTATTATATCCTCACTGGCAAGATATTTTGTTCCAAAAACAATTACTTGTCATCAGCGCTCGACTTGCTCATAGTGCTAAAAAATTAGGTTTTGTCAAACCGCCCTTAATATCGGATAATGCGAGTCATGCAGCTATTGTACAAACTCTGTTTTCCTGGCGGGAGCAATCACTATGGAACCACAGCCCACACTTTCATTAGAAGAAACAGAAGTAAAAACCCAAAAAAATAAATATTATAAAGGCTATTTTATTGCATGGTGTGCTATGGGATTGTTACTCATTACCTGCATAGGGTTATTTTTAGGTTTAAGTTTTTTCTGGTTAAAAAATAACGAAAAATTAAGCCTCTATCATTATCAACTCGCTATCATCAAAGCACAAGTTTCACAAAATCAAATGGAGAATAAAAAACTCCAACAATATATCATAGCGCTCCAAAATTTTATTGCAAAAAAAATCTCAACAGACGATAACGCTATTTGGCTCACTAATGTTAATCAATTAATACAGTTAGCGCAGTATAATCTGAGTTATTTTCATGATACTGATAATGCTTTATCTGCTTTAATACTAGCTGATAAACAATTGGCTGCAATAATAAAACCTGATACTCGTTTAGAAAAAATCCGCCAATTATTAACTCAAAATTTAACTCAGTTAAAAACTTTACCGCATAGCAATTTAAGCAACATTTTAATCCAGTTACAGACTTTAAAAATGCAAATTTCTCAATTACCATTGTTAGCTAAAAACAACTCCATCGTACCTAACTCAAATTCAGTTGCTAGTCATTCCTCAGAAAATAAATGGTTAAGTATGTTAAAAAACAGTTTAAATAATTTCCGGAATCTTGTTATTATTCGTCGATGGAATAAACCAATAGAACCTTTACTGCCAGAAAAAGAACTGCAATTTTTACAACATAATTTATTATTATTATTACAACAAGCTCAGTGGGCGTTAATACACCATGAAGCAGCCATTTACCAAGCTAGCTTACAAGAAATTCTAGAAACGATAAAAGATCATTTTTCACCCGATGCTTCCATTACACAAACCGCTATACAAAACATTAATCAATTAAAACAAATCGATTTGCAGACACCTGCTCTTGATCTAAATCCATTACTTGAAGTTATTTTAAATATCCAAAAAACACGTAATGATCCTAACTTTACTATTACTACCGCTAATCAAAAGGAAGCCTCTTGATGTATCGGTTTTTTATTTTTTTATTAGTTCTCGCTCTTGCCGTTTGGATTGGAGTGAAAATCACCTTTGATCCAGGTTATGTCCTGGTTACTTGGCATCAATTCTCACTCGAAATGCCACTATGGTTGCTTATCTTGATTTTAATTGTAGGTTTTATTTTAATTTATTATTTAATTCGTTTTTTTAAATATTTATTAACGCTCCCAAAGCAATGGCATGAAAGTTTAAATAAAAGGCGTTTACAAAAAACTATTGCCTTTGAGGATCAGCATCTTTTCTCTTCAATTTATCAGAAACCACAAAATTGGCACCATATTTTAGAAATTTTACCTCAGTTAGAAAATAAAACCTGGATTTCTAAAGTTCAGATTCAAAAATTACGACAAGAAAGCTATGAAGGACTGTTAAGTGAAGAGAAATATACCTATAATCTATCAACACTCGAAGAAATATGGAGTAATTTATCACCTAAATTAAAAAAAGATCCGTTACTACTTAACTTTTATATTCAAGCACTTATAAGACTTCACGAAGATACAAAAGCAGAATTATTAATAATAAAGCAGCTTAAAAAGCAGTGGTTTGGTCCACTTGTTTCGACCTATAGTTTAATTAAAAGCACAAACCCTACACGTCAATTCGCTATAGCAGAAAAATGGCTTAAAAAACATCCCGACGATTCTTATCTTTTATTAAGTCTAGGTCGTCTTTGTAGACAACGAAAGCTATGGGGAAAAGCAAAGGATTATTTAGAAAAAAGTTTAATTTACGACTCGTCTAACCCAGAAATCTATTTGGAATTAGGTAAATTATTTGAAAATCTAGAAGAGCCTTTACAAGCATTAGTCTGGTTTAAAAAAGGATTAATAAGAAATTATGCTCATAGTAATTGGGCTTTTGGAAAGATATACTGAAAAAACAAAGTAAATGGACAGACATAAAGCATAAGAATGAAATTAAAGTATCAACAGGGTTACTGCCTACTCAGTTTGTAATTATAAACTTTCTAAATTATAGATATGCTTATTTAAGACAGTAATAACCGGCCAACCTCTCAAAAGACGTCCAGAAAAAGGTGACCACTGGCATTTAGTACTGAGATACTTGTCCTCAACTATTTTTTCTAAAGATAAATCGACTAATACGTAATCATTGGGACAATCTGGCAGATTAAATATTTCTTTTGCACGGCGAGAAGTTAAATCAATAATGTTGTCTAAGGAAAGTAAATTTTGATGATAAGCTTCAAATAATAGGGGTAAAGTAGTTTCTATCCCTGGAACGCCTGATGGGCATACACCATAAGGCCTAGCTTTTTCTTCTAAGGTATGTGGAGCATGATCAGAACCTATCGTATCAATAATACCTGATTTAATTGCAGAAAATAGTGCTATTTGATGTTCAGAAGATCGCAAAGGTGGATTCATTATTGCTTTACCCCTTAGACTTTGATAATCAGAACTATTTAAAAATAAATGATGCGGTGTTGTTTCTGCAAAAACTGACAGTTCCTCAGCTTTTGCTTGAGCAATTAAATCAATTTCTTGGCGTGTACTTACATGCAAAATGTATAATCGCGTTTTGTACACCCGAGCAAGCTGAATTGCCCTTTTTACTGCGATTATTGCGGCTGATTCATCACGAATTTCAGAGTGTATCGAATAGGGTTGTACACCGCTAAACTTTTTTGCATTTTCTTTTAATCGGTGCGCATCTTCTGCATGAACTGCAACAAGCATATTTTCTTCAGCCGCAACCTTGAAAATAGAATGTAAACTTTCTTCGTCATCAATAACTAACCCCCCTGTACTACATCCCATAAAAACTTTAATTCCAATGACCTGTCCTTTTACTTTTTTTATTTCATTTAAATGATGTTTATCAGCACCAAAATAGAGATAATAATGAAGAGGAATTCCTACTTCTTTTAACTGCCCATCAATAAGTACTTTTTTTTCTATCAAAGCGTCTTCGGTTACTGTGGGAGGAATCGTATTAGGCATATCAAAAACAGTCGTGTAACCGCCTTTTATGCTAGCTATAGCTGCAGTTTTCCAATCTTCTTTATATTCCCAACCTGGAGTACGAAAATGAACATGCGGATCAATTAATCCAGGAATTTTTAATAATTGATTTTTTTTTAACTGAATCATAAGCAAATCTCTTCTACTTGATCACGTTCAAACTGTTTCTCACAATAAAAACAGCGTAATTTTACCTGACTCGGAGAACCTTCCAATTTAAAATACCCTTTCAGTTCAATATGATTAATACAATTTTGATTGGGACATACTAATACATCACGTATCGTTTCAGGTAATGCACAGTTTATTTTTTCGCTGACTTTAAAATTTTCAATTCGGTTAATCGTAGCTTCAGGAGCAAAGATTGCGACATAACCCATTTCGTGAGGAGCAAGCAATCGATTTTCAATTTTAATTAAATCTTTCAATTTTAAAGAGGTGCTTCGTAAATTTAGTCCCAAAGTAACACGTTGTTTGCTATTGACTACATGTAACAAACGCATAATTTTAAGTGCCTGGCCCGCAGGAATATGATCAATAACAATACCATTTTCAATTGCAGATACTGAACGAGTTTTGACCATAAATTCAATCCAAAAATGAATTTAAAATTTTAACTCTTACTCAATAATAACACTAGAATTGCTTGTCTTACACAAATGGCATTACTAACCTGTTTAAAATATAAAGCGTAAACCGTTTCATCTATTGCTTTATCTATTTCACGTCCTCGCGGTAAAGGATGTAAAATATTCAAATTAGTTTTAATTTTTTTTAGTTTATCGCACGTCAAAATAGTTTGATTTTCAAATAGTCGATGTTCTGATTGAGCAAATCTTTCTTGTTGTAATCGAGTCATATATAAAACATCAATTTTAGAAATCACCTCATCTAAACTTGAATGAAAAGAAAATCGAATACCTTTATGCTTCAATTCATCGCATATTATTTTTGGTAGACTTAACAAAGCGGGTGAAATTAAAAATAATCGCATATTAAATAAAGCACATAGCTGCACTAAAGAATGTACAGTCCGTCCATATTTCAAATCTCCTACCAATGCAATCGATAATCCTTCTAAGTCCCCTCGTGCTTCTTGTAGTGTGAATAAATCGGTTAAAGCCTGTGTAGGATGTTGATTTGCACCATCTCCTGCATTAATAATAGGTTTATCAGAAATCTCAGCAGCCAAACGTGCCGAACCCTCTAACGGGTGCCGAATAATAATAAGATCTGCATAACAAGAAACCGTTTTAATCGTATCTTGTAGATCTTCACCTTTTTTAACTGAGGTACTTTCGATATTGGAAAAACCAATAACTTGTCCTCCTAAGCGTAAGGTAGCTGTTTCAAACGATAAACGTGTCCGTGTTGAAGGCTCAAAAAAGCAATGTGCAATTATTTTTTCAGTTAAATATTTTCTAGGTGGACTCACCTTAATTTTTTTAGCAAAATTTAAAATGTCATTTACTTCACTCAAAGAAAGATCACGGATAGATATAATATCTTTTCTATTCAATACCTTAGACATAACTTACCCGCCTATTAAGCATACATTTTAAAATAAAACCAGCGCTTTTTTATGGACATTTAGTGCAACTTTCATTGTTTATTTTCTTTTTAAAACTAAATCTTGCCAAGATTCTATTGGCAATTCTTTGCCCAATAAGCTGATTAAAGATTGCAAAATTATTAGCGCGATCTGAGCATTAGTAATTAAAGGGATATGGTAATCGATGGCTAATCGTCGAATTAAAAATCCATCTGTTTGCTGCTGTAAACCCGTCATAGAACTGGGTATATTGATAATAAGAGCTATCTTACGCTGTGTAATTAAATCTCTAATATTCGGTTTTTTAATTTCACTTGTTTTGTTAACAAAATAAGAAGCTATGCCATGTTGAGATAAAAATTGATGAGTTTTTTCTGTGCTATAAATAAGCCAACCTTGATCATCCAATTGTTTGACCCAAGGTAAAAGTTTGATTTTATAGTTATCTGCAATACTTAATAACAATTTCTTTTCTAGGATATTTTGATCAGTTGCTAACCAAGCTTTATAAAAAGCCTCTACTAAATCTTCAGCAATACAAGCCACTTCACCTGTCGATGCCATTTCAACCTGTGCGACTGGATTAGCCCCCTTTAAACGGCTATATGAAAATTGTGCTGCTTTGACACCGACATAATCGAGCTCTAAAGTTTCATAATGTTTCGTTTGGCGCTTATTTAACATCACTTCAGTGGCTATTTGTATAAAGTTATGCCCTGTCACTTTAGAAACAAATGGGAAAGAACGAGATGCTCGCAAATTACATTCGATAACCTGAATATCATTATTTTTAGCAATAAACTGGATATTAAATGGTCCGGTAATATGTAAAGCTTTTACAATTTTTCTCGCTATTCTTTTAGTACGACGTATGGTTTCTAAATATAATTTCTGAGGTGGCAATACGACTGTTGCATCACCAGAGTGGATACCCGCATTTTCGATATGTTCTGAAATGGCTTCAATAACAATATCACCCTGCTTAGCAACACCATCTATTTCTAATTCTTTTGCTTCTTGAACAAATTTAGATATAACGACGGGATGATCTTGCGAAACATGGGCCGCAGCATGTAAATGGTGTTCTAAGGAATCCGAATCGAAAACCACACTCATTGCTGAACCTGATAAAATATAAGAAGGCCTAATTAAAACTGGATAACCCACTTTTTCTGAAAAAATTTTAGCTTTGTTTAAGCTAGTAATTCTTTCCCAAGCAGGTTGATCCACATTGAGTGTATTTAATAAAGCAGAAAATTTCTCTCGATTTTCGGCTTGATCAATAAAAATTGGATCGGTACCTAATAAACGATAGCCCTCTTTAGCTAAGGGTACTGCTAAATTATTGGCAATCTGCCCACCAACTGAAACAATAATACCTTTTGCCGATTCAAAATCTAAAATATCTTGTACTCGTTCAAGAGTAAGTTGTTCGAAATACAAACGATCGGATTCATCATAATCAGTAGAGACTGTTTCTGGGTTTGAGTTAATAATAATGGCCATTTCATTTAAACGGCGTAAGGTCTGTGAGGTATTAACGGCGCACCAATCAAATTCTACTGATGATCCTATTGAGTAGGGTCCCGAACCTAATACAATAATAGGTCGACGCCTAGCAGGAGCAATGTCATGTGCGAAGGCATGATAGCTTAGATAGAGATAATTTGTTTGTGCAGCAAATTCTCCTGCCAATGTATCTATCTGCTTCACAAAAGGTATGATGCCATATTTTAAACGTAACGCTCGAATTTGTTTTACTGACTTGTTTTTTGCTTTAGCAATAAAGCTGTCTGAAAAGCCCGCTTGCTTTAATTGGCGTAAAAAATTTTTACCTAACTTATAAAAATTTAATTGCCTCTCTAATTCTGTTAATCGATGAATTTGCGCTAAAAACCAAAAATTAATCTGAGATAAACGCTCAGCTTGCAAAATTGAGCCCCCATCTTTAAAAAATTGATAGAGGGCAAATAAGCGTCTATCGGTTGCAAATTGAATTTCTTGGTGTGGATTATCAATTTTATCAGGATAATCCATGAGGCAAGTAGCTCCTTTATTTAACATACCCACTGCTTTTTGTAATGCTTCTGGAAAAGAACGGCCTATTGCCATTACTTCGCCGACACTCTTCATTTCTGAGCCTATTGTTCTTTCAGCTGCTCTTAATTTATGTGTATCCCAACGTGGAATTTTTACAACGATATAGTCTAATGCAGGTTCAAAATAAGCACTTGTCACTTTTGTGACACTATTTTTTATTTCACATAAGCGATAGCCCAATGCTAACTTGGTAGCAATAAATGCTAAGGGATAACCGGTTGCTTTGGATGCTAATGCACTAGAACGCGATAAACGTGCATTCATTTCTATAACTCGGTAATCACCATTTTTTGGATTAATAGCAAATTGAATATTACATTCGCCGATAATATTAAAGTACTCAGCAATCTGCAAAGCCATATTGCGTAATAATTGGTGTTGCTCGTTATTTAAGGTCTGCGCAGGCGCTACAACGATACTTTCTCCGGTATGAATACCCATCGCATCCATATTTTCCATATTACAAATGGTTACCGCATTCCCTTCCCGATCTCGAACAATTTCATATTCAAATTCTTTCCATCCGAATAAGTATTCTTCGATTAAAATTTGCGGTACAGTAGCTAAACTTTCCTGGGCACGTTGTTCAAGTATTTCTCGATGAGTGATCTTTCCAGAACCTAGTCCGCCTAAAGAAAAACCTGAACGCAGCATAATAGGATAACCAATCTTTTCTGCAGCATCTAAAGCTTCTGCCACTGTTTTAACTGCAAAACTAAGTGGTGTCTTAATTTTAATTTCTGTCAAAACCGCTTTAAAAAGATCCCGATCTTCCGTTTGACGGATCGATGCAACGGATGTACCTAATACATTTACTTTATATTTTTTTAATATTCCTTTTTCATCTAAATTCAGACCTAAATTAAGCGCCGTTTGACCGCCAAAACCTAACAAAATCCCACTAGGTTTCTCTTTTATAATAATTCTTTTAACGGTATCAAAATTTAAGGGTTGTAAATAAATTTTATCAGCTAAATTAACATCCGTTTGTACGGTAGCAATATTTGGATTAATTAATATCGAAGTAATTTTTTCTTCTTTTAGTGCTTTAATAGCTTGTGAGCCTGAATAATCAAACTCACCTGCTTGACCTATTCGTAAACCACCAGACCCTAAAATCAAAATTTTGCTCGCTTTAACTCGTTGTGTTTTCATAATTGTTTATAGCATTCGATAAAAACGTTCAAATAACCATTGCGTATCCATAGGTCCAGGTGCTGCTTCAGGATGAAATTGCACTGAAAAAAAAGGGTCTTTCTTATGCTCAATTCCTGCAACGGTTCCATCATTGATATTTCGGAATAATACCCGCCAGTCATTGGGTAGTGTTCTTTCATCCACAGCATAACCATGATTTTGTGAAGTTAAAAAGCATCGTTGTGTAGGCAGATAAATGCAAGGCTGATTTTGAGAACGATGACCGAAAATTAATTTATAGGTTTTAGCACCGACCGCTAAAGCCATTAATTGGGTCCCTAAACAAATTCCAAAACAAGGTTTCTTCTTTGCTAAAGCCTTTTTTAAAATAATTACCGTTTTTTTACAAAGTTGGGGATCACCTGGACCGTTGGAAATAAAAACTCCATCATAATCTTCTTCACTATAATCATAATCATAAGGAACTCGTTTAATCCTTAGTGGAAATTTTAGCAAACAACGTAAAATATTCTCTTTTAGGCCGCAATCTACAACAATTATTTTTTTTATACCCTCACCATAATTTAGCGGTTCATTAATTGTTACTTGCTTTACCCAATCGATAGTTTCAAAATTAATAAAGTCAGTAAGAGATTTATTTAACTGAGTAATAATCCCTGGCGTTACTCCGTTGACCCTTAAGCAATGCGTTAAAGCGCGGGTATCCAAACCGGTTATAAATGGTATATTTTCTTTTTCTAACCAGTTTATAAACGACTGTTGCGCAGTATGATTTGAATAAAATGCAGCAATCTCAGAAATAACAACTCCTTTTACTTGAATTTTACTAGACTCCCAAGTATCCGGTGCAGAAACTCCGTAATTCCCGATCAAAGGATAAGTAAAACATAATATTTGGCCTGCATAAGAGGGATCGGTTAGAGACTCAACATAACCTAACATGCCGGTATTAAATATAACTTCTCCGGAAACTTCAAATGCTTGAGTTGACGAAATATATCCCGAAAAACTTTCACCTGTTTTTAATAATAATCTTGCAGAAACTAATTTTTTCATAATTCTGATTGTTGATGAAATTGTGCAGCAAGATAAGGATTCCACATCATACCCGTGGCTGAAAGCGCTGCATCTGCACCGCTATTAAAAAACTCATTAAAATGTTCAGGCAAAGTAATTCCTCCCATACCTAAAATAGCTAAATTTAATTTTTCATCTTGATTAACTTGAGCCAATTTTTTAATACTTTGCAATGCTAATCGACGGATTGGGTAGCCTGAAACTCCACTATATATTCTTTTTCCAAATGCAGGGCCCTGCATTTGGTTCAACACACGCATACTGATTGAATTAATAGCACTAACCCCTCTTGCGCCTGCACGCGCAATGGAAATTAATAATTTAAGCGGCGACTCTTGCTCACGAAGTAAGCCCAATTTCAATAATACAGGAATATCACCCATAGATTTCACTACACGCGCTGTTATATTCGATACATAATCAACATTCCAATAAAGAGGCTCCCCGGGCTTTATTAAATTAGGACAGGAAAAATTTAGTTCAATAATATCCGCTCCTGCTTCTTTAGCCATTAAAGCCGCTGTAACAAAATCTTTTGACATTGCTGACAGCGAATCACCTGTTCCGTAGACAGATACAATCAATACTTGACCTTCTGCTAAAACATTTTTTGCAAAAGCGATATCTGGCATAACTATTAAAGGCTCAAAACTAGCATTGCCAAAAGAATTACTAATTGCAATCTTGCTACTTACTTCTTCAATTAGTTTTTTTGTGTAAATAGCAGCCCATAAATCAGAGTAATCGAGTAGCTTTTCAGCCTCGACATGAACAATATTGGGTAAAGGGTGTGAAGGATGGGCTTGAGAACGTATAGTCTTGTAGGTCAGTAAATCAAAACCCAGTTGTGATAATAATGCGATGCCTTTACCGGTAGTCACTGCGCAGGGCGCTACACCGATTTTTGAGGCTAATGTATAACCTAATAATGAATGCCAATGCGCTTTATCAGGCCAAACCCTAATCGGTGGCTTTATGGATGGAAAAGAAGGATTGTTGAAGTTTTCTTCAAAAGTTTTATTAATGTCATAGAGAGGCGATGAAACGCTCAGCATGCAATATAGGGCTAAAATTAATTTCGACTATTTAAACCGATTTTCTAAAAATTACCAAGTTTTTTATTGTTTTAACTAATATTTTGCTTTACGCTCACTTTTTTATCGAATTTAAAAAACCATTCTTATTTGCGTCTTGTCTCAATATCAATTGAATATTTTTTTACTACCCGCATCATCACAATCTTAGAATCTGAAAAGAGAAACTCCTTGCTGACTATGGGCAGCAATATTCAAAAAAGTAAAACTCGTATTAATTCATAAAAAGCTATAATTGGCAGCGCTTTGGCTCGCAGTAAGGATAAATAATATTGTAAAAACATGTGTGATAAAGCGCTTAAATTTGGTGCCGAGAAGAGGACTCGAACCTCCAAGGGTTACCCCACAAGTACCTGAAACTTGCGTGTCTACCAATTTCACCATCTCGGCAAACTTTTTCATGAGGCAGATAACTTATTGGCTCTTCTTATTTAGTGGATAACCAGCTTCTAACCAAGCTCGTATACCACCTTGCAGAGATAGGACATGGTGATAGCCCATTTTTTGTAAATTATCTGCCACTAAGCAGGATCGAGAACCACCACCACAATAAACAACAATCTCTGCCTCAGAATCTGGAATGTATTTCTCAATATCACGCTCAACGATACCTTTACTAAGAAAAATAGCGTGAATTATAGACCCTTGCTGAAACTCATCAGGTTCGCGTACATCAATTAAATAAAAAGGACATCGATTTTTCATTTTTTTATTTAAATCGATAACTGTAATCTCTCTTATACGAGGCTTTATTTTATTAACTAAATTTTTAAAACTTGATGTACGCTGTTTTTGATTAATCACGAATGTATTTCATTCTCCGTTTCTTTTTCGACATCTTTCATTGTTAAACGAATTCGCCCCTGCCTGTCTATTTCGAGTACTTTGACTTTGACAATTTGACCTTCGCTTAATACATCACTCACTTGCTCTACACGTTCCTTAGAAATTTGTGAAATATGTACTAAACCATCACGACCAGGTAATACATTAACAAATGCACCAAATTCGGTCAATTTAACAATTTCACCTTCATAGGTACAGCCTACTTCTACTTCTGCCGTTACTTTCTTAATACGTTCTATTGCATTTTGGCAAGCTTGTAAATCAGATGTCGAGATTCGAACAACTCCATCATCACTAATATCAATTAGAGTGCCTGTTTCTTCAGTAATAGCACGAATTGTCGCCCCACCTTTTCCGATTAAATCACGTATTTTTTCAGGATTTATTTTCAACGTAGTTATACGCGGTGCATAAGGAGAAACTTCGATGCGTGGTGCAGATAAAGTTTCTTGCATAATATTTAAAATATGAAGACGGCCTTCTTTTGCCTGGTTTAAAGCCAATTCCAAAATTTCTTCCGTAATACCATCTATTTTAATATCCATCTGCAGTGCCGTAACCCCATCAACGGTACCTGCCACTTTAAAATCCATATCTCCCAAATGGTCTTCGTCGCCTAAAATATCCGTTAATACCGCAAATTTCTCGCCTTCTTTTATTAGGCCCATTGCAATACCCGCTACATGTTTTTTTAAAGGTACGCCTGCATCCATTAAAGCGATACTCGCGCCGCAGACTGTTGCCATAGAGCTAGAACCATTTGACTCGGTAATTTCAGAAACAATACGCAATACATAAGGAAAATCAGATTCACTCGGTAATACTGCACGCAAAGCACGCTTCGCCAAATTTCCATGTCCAATTTCACGTCTTTTTGGGCTGCCCATCTGTCCAGTTTCACCCACACTGTAAGGAGGAAAATTATAGTGAAGCATAAATGTTTCTCGGCTTTCTCCATCTAAAGCTTCTACGGTTTGTGCATCCCTATCTGTACCTAAAGTAACTACGACTAATGCTTGAGTTTCACCCCGGGTAAATAAAGCAGACCCATGAGTACGTGGCAAAAAATTAGGCTGAATAGCAATCGGTCGAACTGTTACTTTATCACGTCCATCCATACGGGTTTCGCCTGATAGAATAAGGCTACGCACTATTTTCTCTTCTAAACTTTCTAGAAATAACTGAATTGCTTTAGCAGAAATTCCTTTTTCTTCATCTAACCATTTCTCGATAGTACTATTTCTCAAATTATCGAGTTTAGCTTTACGAGTTAACTTTTCCGGAATTGTATAGGCCTCAATATATAAAGGTTGGATAGCTTGTGTTATTTCTCGTTCTACTTCAACATCTAACTGGAATGCTGTAGTTGTCTGAATATATTCCCAAGCGGGATTATTTGACTCTTCAGCAAGCTCTTTAATAGCTTGAATAACCCCTTGCATTTGTTGATGTCCAAACAAAATAGCCTTCAACATAATTTCTTCGGTAAGCTCCGCCGCTTGAGATTCCACCATTAAGACGGCTTTCTCCGTACCTGCAACAACTAAATCTAAATTCGATGTTTCAAGTTGCTTGAAGCTTGGGTTTAGAATGTATTGTCCTTCCGAATAACCCACCCTTACTGCTGCTATTGGGCCCCTAAAAGGTAGACCTGATAGAGTTAAAGCCGCGGAAGCACCAATTAAAGCAGGGATATCTGCATTAATATCTGGATTTGACGACAAAACTGTCGCAACAATTTGCACTTCATTACAGAAATCTCTAGGAAATAGTGGTCGCACCGGTCTATCAATTAAACGTGAAGTCAAAATTTCTTTTTCAGAAGGTCGGCCTTCTCGCTTAAAATAACCCCCTGGAATCCGTCCAGCAGCATAGGCGCGCTCTTGATATTGAACAGTTAATGGAAAAAAATCTCTTTCTTCACCTACTTGCTGCTTATTGCCTACAACAGTCACTAGAACAGTCGTTCCCTCCAAATTCACAACAACTGACGCTGTGGCTTGGCGTGCGATTGCCCCCGTTTCTAGGGTTATCGTCTGTGAACCAAACTGTATGACTTTCTTAATAGAATTAATTAACACGTTTACATTCCCTCAAAAAAACAAATGGGCGAAAGCTACCGCCCATTGGTATAAATAAAATGCCTTCAACAATTGGTTGAATATATGAACCTGGGCTAGCGTTACTTAGCCACGCAAGCCAAGTTGCTTAGTCAGCATTGAATAGCGCTGTAAATTACAGGCTTTCAAGTATTTTAATAATCTACGACGTAAGGCAACCTTCTTTAATAAACCTTGCCTTGAATGGTTATCTTTCTTATGTAATCGAAAATGGCTATTTAGCTGTTCGATATCCCCAGATAATAAAGCAATCTGCGCCTCTGGAGACCCTGTATCGCCTGGAAAGCGCTGATATTTAGCCAATATTTCTTTTTTAGCCAACATAAAACCTTCTACCTCTTATAAGTGAACCGCCATTTTATGCATAATCTCTTCAGCTGACAAGAAATATCTTCGCAAATTATCCTCCAGTAGTTAAACTTTTGATAGATCTTTTTCGTATCAAACAGACGCTTAAATAGTGTAAGTAAAATGCTGACATTCTTTATCTTTCTACTTGTTTTTAGAGGCCACTTTAAACAGTTAAAATATGAATTATACACCTTTACTTTTGAAAGAATTATGTGAAACGAAAATTTTAGATGAAACACAAGACGCTTAGTCTGAGCGCAAGAAATTGAGTTATAAGCAATGCATGTTCATATATTGGGTGATTTCTGTACTGAAAACTAATTTTTATCCTAAGTCCAGTTTAGTATCAATGCAGTGTCATGCTAGAATACTTACCCGCCGTAAACAGGCTCATGCAAACTTGTACCACGGCTGGAAATTATTATCGGCATGGACACCAGGTAAAATTTACCACTAATTTAAGTGAAAAAATATGAAAACTACGAGTAGTATGAGTAAAATTCTTAAGGGATTAATGACTGAGCTAGGAATCAATGAGTCGGAACTTGCACGACGCACCGGTGTAGGCCAACCTGTAGTGCACCGAATTTGTTCAGGGGAAACTGATAATCCCAAAGTCGCTACTTTAAGCCCTATTGCTAACTTTTTCGCTATTTCAATTAGTCAACTCATTGGTGATGAACCCTTATCAGCCGATCGCATACCCGGTACTTTTAATCCTGACGCTCAAGGCTGGCGAAAAATTCCATTACTCACCTGGACGCAAGTACTAGATTGGCCCAATCTTTCTGAGAAACTAACCCCTCTACCAACGATTTCTACTGATATTGATATGAGCCAGCATGCTTATGCGGTTTCTGCAAGAGATACGACGATGGAACCTCGCTTCCCAGAAGGAACAATTCTCCTTATTGATCCTAATCTAAGGCCTAATAATCTTGACTTTGCTATTATTCACATTGAAGGCCATGGCCTACCCAGTTTTAAACAAGTTTTAATTGATGGTGGACATACTATTCTTAAGCCTCTCAATACTGATTTCAAAACCTTACTATTAGATAAGCCTCATCGATTTTTAGGTGTCATGGTCCAATCCAGAATGGATTTTAAAAGAAAAAATAATTTTTTTGATATTGACTCTAAGATGCTTTAATGGAGCACTTTGAAATCTGTTATTTTACGCTAAAATATATTGTCTATCTAAAGAAATACTTACATGAATCAAAAAAAACGTAAGGCTATTTTTCAGCGTTTTAATACTTACGATCCCAACCCAACAACAGAATTAGTTTATTCCTCTCCCTTTGAACTATTAATTGCAGTTATTCTTTCTGCGCAAGCAACAGATAAATCAGTCAATAAAGCAACCAAGCCATTATTTATTAAAGCGAATACACCAAAAAAAATTGTGTTACTGGGATTATCTAATTTGAAAAAATATATTAAAACAATTGGTTTATATAATACTAAAGCTAAAAATATTATAAACACCTGTAGAATCTTACTTGATCAATATCAAGGGATAGTTCCTAATAACCGCGGTGCATTAGAAAGATTACCTGGCGTTGGTCGTAAAACAGCCAATGTTATTCTTAATACAATATTTCACGAAGCTACGATTGCTGTTGATACACATATTTTTCGCGTATGTAATAGAACTGAACTTGCTCCAGGAAAAACACCTTTAGCTGTTGAAAAAAAATTATTAAAAGTTATCCCTAAGATATATTTGAAAAAAACTCATCATTGGCTCGTTTTACATGGGCGTTACATATGTTTAGCTCGAAAACCTAAATGTCCTGAATGCATCATTCAAGATCTTTGTGAATACACGCATAAAACTGTACTTAAAAATCCTAAAATTTCATAAGGTTTATATTAAGATATTTAATAAGCGCTTTTAGAGTTTTTATCTAAAATTTCCTTGAGGATTTCATCAACACCCAAATCACGCAAATTCTGTGCTGCTAAGCGCCCGATTTTTTCTGCATCGGTTACACATCCTTGTTTTTCAACTTTGATTAATTTAGAACCATCTACTTTTCCAACTAAAGCTTGTAAATTTATTTGATCTTGATCCACTAATAACGCATAAGCGGCTATAGGAACTTGGCAGCTGCCCCCTAATTCTCGACTCAAAGCTCGTTCAGCTAAAACACAATGATACGTATCTATATGTATCAATTTTGAAATATAAGCCTTGCTTTTCTCATCATCAGCACGGCATTCAATCCCTAAAGCACCTTGACCCGGTGCAGGTAAAAAGTAATTTGTTTCCAAATACTCATTAATACTATTCTCTTTTTTTAGGCGAATAAGTCCAGCAGCCGCTAAAATGATTGCATCAAATTCCCCTCTGGCCAACTTATCTAAGCGAGTCCCTACATTTCCTTTTAATACACGCACCCTTAAATCCGGACGCAAAGCCAATAATTGTGATTGGCGACGCAAACTTGAAGTACCGACACAGGATCCAGGCAATAATTGATGTAATGATTTCGAAAATCTTGAAACTAATACATCGCGAGGATCTTCGCGCTTGCAAATGGCTCCTAATACTAGACCTTCTTCTAAATCCATAGGCAGATCTTTCATAGAATGCACAGCAATATCTGCTTGTTGATTAAGTAAAGCCCTTTCTAATTCCTTAACAAAAAGCCCTTTACCTTTACCATTTAATTTAGCTAAAGAACTACTTTGCTGCCTATCTCCTTCTGTAAGCAAAGGATGTAAACTAATCGTCAAATAGGGAAAGCGCTTTTCCAATTGCTTTTTTACTGTGTTTGCTTGCCAAAAGGCTAAAGGGCTTTTTCGAGTAGCGATACGTAAAAAATTCTGTTTATTCAAAACTCACCTCATTAGAAACCTTGTAATTGAGTTTTGATGAGTTGATCTTTTTTCTCCCATAATTCATTCAGTTTTTTTTGAAAAACTATTCGAAACTGACGATCGTTTTCATAATCACCCAACCAATCCTTAGTAATGGGTAGTGTTTCTATTTCAACAATTATTTTTTTTATATCTCCTGATAAAAAATCGAATAAGTTAGCTCGCTGAGGCGGATAAATAATTGTGACATTAAGAATTTTATGAAAAAAAACACCTAAAACAGCTAAACTAAATGCTATACCTGCTGCTTTAGGCCTTAGCAAATATTGGTAAGGTGATGCTTGTAAAGCTTGTTTTTCTTTCGAAAAACGCGTACCTTCAACAAAATTAGCCACTGTCGTAGGCATGATTTTAAACTTAATACTTGCTTTCTTAGTTTCCTCAATATCCTTTTTTTTAAGCTCAGGATGTTTAGCTAACACGGTTTTACTATATCGATGCATAAACGGGAAATCTAATAACCAGCAAGCCCAGCTGGCTATTGGCAAGGTCCAAAGTAATTCTTTCTTAAGAAAAAATTTTAAAGGGGGAATTTTATTACTAAAAACATATTGCAAAATAAGTATATCTGCCCAGGTCTGATGATTAGAAATCAATAAATACCATTCTTTATAACGCAACTGATCTAATCCTTTTATTTCCCATTTGATAGGGATTATCCATTTTAGAAGAAAATAATTACTACGTAACCATAACACATATAAAGTTTCCATTAGTTTCTTGGTAAATTGATGCCATTTTTTTACAGGAATAATAAAATGAAATAATCCCACTATTAGTAACGGAACAAACCATACCGTAAGAATAATAAGGTACAAAACCGAAGTAAGTGCTGCTTTTAAGCATTTAAAAAGAGTCATAAATAATTTCGTTCATTCGTTTCTATTCATCTTCAGTGTGTTAGTAAACACCGAATTAGGCAAGATTTTACTATGAAAAAGAAAAGCAAAGATTTAAAGTTTATTAAATTAACAGCTCTTTTGAATTTCCCTTTACCTAAGAAACCTAAATCTTATTAAATAATAAATTGGTACGATCGACTAAGTTTCGCCATAAACCACCTTTCGGTAAGTTTTCCAATGCGATAAGTGGTGCAGAAGCAATCATTTTATCATTCAATGTCACGTTGATTTGACCAATAATCTCCCCCTTTTTAATCGGCGCTTTTAAATTAGAAATATAAGTCATGGTTGTATAAGGTTTTTTATTGGCTCCTAGGGGAAGCGTGACATAGAGATCGCGTGCAATACCCACTTTAATTTGAGGACTTTGGCCAAACCATATACGCGCTGTAGATAATTCAACATTTGCATTGTACAATTTACGTGATTCAAAAAAACGAAATCCATAGGTAAGCAATTTTTGGCTATCTTGAGCTCGCATCTCATCCGAAGGTGCGCCCATAACAATAGTAATTAAACGTAAACCATTTTTTTGACCTGAAGCCGCTAAACAGAAACCTGCTTCATTAGTATGCCCTGTTTTGATTCCATCCACATCAGAGTCCCGCCATAATAAGCGATTACGATTAGGTTGTTTAATTCCATTGTAAGAAAACCATTTTTGTGAATACCATTTGTAATCTTCAGGAAAATCAAGAATTAAGGCACGTGCTAAAATTGCCATGTCCTGTGCAGTGGTATAATGGTTAGGATCAGGCAGCCCATCGACATCAACAAAATGCGTATTTTTCATTCCGAGTCTTGCTGCTTGCTGATTCATTAAATTAACAAAAGCCTCCTGACTTCCAGCAACATATTCTGCCATGGCTACACAGGCATCATTACCTGAGTCCACTATCATGCCTTGCATTAAATCTTGTACACTTACCTTATCACCCACCTTGATAAACATTTTAGAACCACCCGTTTTCCAAGCGGCTTCACTTATAAGTACTAAGTCATTAAGGTGGATACGACCTTGATTCAATGCCATGGATACAACGTAAGAAGTCATCATCTTAGTCAAGCTGGCAGGTGCTACGCGTTGCTCAATATTTTCACTTGCCAAGATTTTACCGCTATAAGCATCCATCAATAAATAAGCTTTAGCATTGATATTGGGCGCGAGAGGTGTCAATGTAGGCTGTACAGCCACCGGAGCTGCTATAGGAATCACTGGATCAGCATGAGATACTGAGCTCAATAGCCCTAATAAAAATACTAAAGTAAAACAAAATGGATATTGCTTAAACATGATGTAAACGCCTTATAGATTAGAACTCATTCGGTTTTGTTTATATTAATATCAGCCTTGAATATAAGTCCAGATAAAAAAGCCTGAAAGCCATTTTAGTGATTCTATTATATACTGCAACTACATGATTTATTTATAGAATACTATTTCTTATTACCCCCCTAATATATCTGCGCTTTTTGTTTTTAATTTTACTTTCATTTTAGATTAAGGTAGCAATTTGCCATTTTGCTCGAGCTAAAAATAAAAATTTAGGCAAAACCTTCGAATTAATCCACGCTACAATTAAAACGGCACTCGTTTTTACAGCTGTTTTTGCCAGAATTAGTTTAATTTTTGTACAAAATTTATTTTTAACCGCTATTGGCTCCAGTGTCCTTTATCACTTTGGCTTATCAATTTTTCATGCTTATCATTGGCTAAACTTAGAAAAAAATTTGCCCCTTAGCACATTACATAAAAAAGATATGATAGATAATCTTATTCCAGTAGGCATAGAGGGAATTGTCATTGTCGGGATTGTTTTAACAATGATTATAGGCTCCCTATTTAGACGTTAGTATTCTAGCCGTAGCGGGCATAACAACTAGCTGGCCTGTTTATGTTAGGGACTATTCTTGCAATCTTCAAAAGCATAGGAGACGTCGAAAATATCAGCCAAGCGACAGAATGCTATTTTCAGGATATTTTAAAAAGAAAACAGCTAAAAGCTATAAAAATTATGTAAATAAATATTTTTATAAGCCGTTCGAAGCATATAAGCTTTACTTATTGATACATATTAGGTATTTATTTAACCTAATATGATAAGAAAAATAAAATTGACTGTAGCAGGTTTCGCCCTATTAAATATCCTTTTTATCCCCGCAGGATACGCAGAACATCCTCGTGTAATGTATCAAATTCAGGGACTTAATCAAGATCTCGCCAGTACTGTTCGAAGTCAGCTTGATCAAAGCCTAAAAATTTTAAAACACTCTTCCAGTACAGAAATTCAGCTCTGGTATCAACACTCTATCTCCGCTATCAAGCAAACCCTGGAAGCTTATGGTTATTTTAAGCCTTCAATCGAACATACATTAAAAAAAATTGATGGTCACTGGAACGTAAATTACCAAATTTCTGTAGGTCCTTTACTAAAAATTACAACATTAGACATTTTAGTTGAAAATACTAAACAAGATCCAAAAATAATTAAACTAATCGCTGATTTTCCATTACACGCAGGTGATCCTTTTTCTAGTAAAGTCTATGAGAATGCGAAACAGAACTTACTGATTAAGGTAATTTCTGCTGGCTATCTTTCAGCCTATTTTTCTAAGCATACTATTTTAATTAACCGTCAAGCTTATACGGCTAAATTTATCCTAATTTTAAATCCCGGTCCACGCTATTATTTTGGCCCTATTACTTTTAAACAATCCATACTTAACGATAATTTATTAAAACGCTATCTCCCTTTCAAAGTAGGGGACCCTTATTCTTCAATACAACTACTAAAACTACAAGAGGATTTAAACAATAGTGGCTATTTTCAAAACATATCCACTCCTGATTTACAGATAAATAAAAAAAATCAAAATCTGCCTATTATTTTTGCTTTGACCCCACGTCCCTCCCAACAATATACAGCCGGAATAGGCTATGGAACAGACACGGGGATGCGTGGAACTTTAGGTTTGGAATCCCGCTATCTCAACAAATCAGGTCATCGTTTAAGTATTGTTAGCCAACTATCAAAAATACAAAACAGCTTTCAAACTACTTATACCATTCCTGGGAAACACCCTAACTCTGATAGTTATAATATTAATTTTTCTGTTACTAGAAAAAAACTGACTCAAGTCACTAGCACCACTCAACAATTAGGGGCAAGCAGCCTAAGCAAATGGAAGGGTTGGCAACGCAATTTATTTTTAAACTATCAAGTTGAACATTTTAATTATCTAAATCAACCAACAACTAACTCATACTTATTAACTCCAGGTATCAATTTGTCATACAGCACATTTGACAATCTTTTGTTCTCCTTACATGGTTATCAGTTCAATTTTAGATTACAAGGTGCAGATCAAAATTTTTTATCGGCAACTAGCTTTTTACAAACTGAACTAAGCGGGAAGTATATCATCAGTTGGAATAATAATAGCCGTCTACTATTTCGTGAAGATGTGGGCTATACACTCACCTCCAATCTTGCAAATTTTCCTTCCTCATTACTTTTTTATGCAGGAGGAAGCCAAAGTGTGCGTGGTTATGCCTATCAATCGCTCGGTCCTGGTCGTTATTTAATGGTGGGAAGCGTTGAATATCAATACCGAATTATTAATAACTTTTACGCCGCTATCTTTTTTGATTTGGGAAATGCTGTCAATAATTTTCCGATTAATTTACAAAAAGGGACGGGTCTTGGTTTAGTCTGGGCATCACCATTAGGACCTATAGAGTTCACAGCAGGTAAAGCGTTGGATATCCCCGGGCACCCCATAAGATTTCAGTTCATCATGGGCTTTGATT
>Ga0222713_10000301_pt1 | contig 55231 bp, 56 predicted proteins | sample C33_649DmetaG_FD_165061 | JGI IMG/M metagenome (GOLD analysis project Ga0222713, IMG submission 165061) | Estuarine water microbial communities from San Francisco Bay, California, United States - C33_649D | ecosystem: Environmental > Aquatic > Marine > Unclassified | place: USA: California...
CAGCAGCAGCGCGATCGCGCCATAACCGGGCAGTGGCAGGCCGCCAAGCGGCGGGAGCAGGGCCAGGAGTGCGCCGGTCAGCATGGTGACCAGACCGGCCGCAATCCACAGCGGACGGTGAAGCGTGTCACCATCATCGCGGGCATGCAGTTCGTCTGCAGGCTGGCGTCGCGCCGCATCCCAGGCAGGAACCGCAGCACCGATGATGGCGGAAGCCATGCCCAGTCCGAGAAAAGCGAGCAGGGTCAGCGGTTCGACAATCAGCTCGGCATTGAGATTGCGGAAATAATCGGCACCCAGATCGGTGCCGGCAAAGGCCATGGCCTGTACAGCCAGCACATAACCGCCGCCGAGTCCGATCAGTCCGCCGATCAATCCGAGCAGCGCACCTTCTGCCATCAGCCAGCCCAGTACAGCGCTGCGCGTGACGCCGAGGGTGCGCAGCAATGCAATCTGTGTGCGCCGGCGCAGCAGCACCAGCACCTGCGAAGAAAACACCATGAAAGTGCCGGTGAACAGGGCGATTAGCGCCAGCATGTCGAGGTTGAGTCGGTAGGCGCGGGTGACTGCCAGACCGCGCTCGCTGTCGGTCTGCGGCGTGACAGCATGAACACCTGGGGGCAATTGTGTCTGGAGCTGTCTGCGGAAAGTCTCTGCATCCACGCCGGTGGCGAGGCGGAGGTCGATGCGGTTGATGAAACCGGTACGGTCAAATCGCCATTGCATCGCGGCAATGTCCATCAGTCCGAGGCGTTGACGGTAACTGGTATCGGGAAGGATTTCGACGACATGCAATGTTAGGGACTGCATGCCGACTTTGAAGTTCACCTTCCCACCGACAACGATGTCCATTTCACGTGCGGCACTCGCGGAGAGGCGGATGGCGTCAGCATCAAAAAGCGCGTTACGCGCGCCATTCCCCGCACCGGCCAGTTGCGGTTGCAGCGCTAAGGCCCTAAGGGCATCGAAGCCGATGATTTTCAGCGTATCGCGGCGACCATGGAGCGTGGCCTCCAGCTCAAGAACAGGACTTGCTGCGGCCACTCCTGGCATTGTTGCGACCACCGGATAGAGCTGTTCGTCAAAGCCCGTGCGCCCCCCCTGCACAACAAGATCGGCTTCGCCGGCCAGCTGTCGTGCGGCGCGTCCGAACTCGCCGGCGGCACTGGCATTGATCAGGTGGACGGCAAGCCCGAGCGCCACGCCGATGGCGATGGCGACGACGGCCAGCATTGAACGTCCCGGCGCAGCGCGCAGGGGACCGCTGACAAGGGCATGCCAGATGGCAGCGTTCATGCCGGCTGCAATGTGCCGTGGTGCAGCCGGTAAATGCGGTCGGCAGTTGCTGCCGCGGCACTGGAGTGGGTGACGAGAATGCCGATGCTGCGTTGTGCCTTGACGCGATCACGTAGCAGTTGCAGAACAACTTCGGCGCTGTCTGCATCGAGATTGCCGGTGGGCTCGTCTGCCAGCACCAGCTTGGGTTCGTGAGCAAGGGCCCGGGCCACGGCAACCCGCTGGGATTCACCGCCGGACAGGGTGCCGGGAAAGCGGTGGATGGTTTCGCTGAGGCCCACGGCCGCCAGTTCTGCATAGGCTTTGCGCTGCGCCTCGCGGTGGGTGACGCCGTTGAGTTTCAGGGTCAGTGCCGCGTTGTCGAGAACCGTCAGATAGGGCAGCAGCAGGAAGGCCTGGAAGACAAAACCGATGTCACGGCGACGCATGCGGGTGCGGGTGTTGTCATCAAGCCCTGTAATGTCGCAGCTATGCAGTTTTACGCTTCCGCTGTCAGGCAGATCCAGTCCGGCGATAAGGTTCAACAGGGTGGATTTTCCGCAGCCGGAATCGCCGACGATAGCGATGTAATCGCCAGGGACGAGTTCCAGGTTGATATCATGCAAAATTGTGCGTGGCGCGGGACCCGGATAGCTTTTATGAAGATGTGACAGACTTAGCATGGCATCGGCATTATGAGGCACCATGCCCCAATGATCCGGGTCCGGCGCTGGCAGTCTGTCATTGACATGATGGCAAAAAGTTTTGAAACCAAACCGCCTAGTAAGGACTCTCAGCAGGCGGTGGTATGATTGCCGGCGATTTTGAAACACATTCGCATTAAAGGATAAAATAATGAAATCAATAACTTATAATATATCGAGGACAGCCGTTGTGTTTTTGGTGGCGACACTTTCGTTGCCTCTGTCTGCTCAGACATTCCCGTCGAAGCCGATACGCATGATCATTCCGTTCTCAGCCGGCGGCGCTGCCGACGTACCGGGCCGCATCGTGACCCAGAAGCTCAGTGAAGCGATCAAACAGCAGGTGCTGGTGGATAACCGCCCGGGTGCCGGATCGACCATTGGTGCTGATGCTGCTGCCAAAGCGGCGCCCGACGGCTACACGATTTTCATGATCAGCAATACGCACTTTGTCAGTGCCGCATTGCACAAGAAACTCGCTTATGACTCGCTGAATGATTTCACTCCGGTTACACAAATCACCAGTGCGCCCAATGTGATGGTGGTACACCCGTCGCTGCCGGCAAAATCGGTGAAAGAACTGATCGCGCTGGCCAAAGCCAGGCCCGGCCAGATCGACTACGCGTCCTCGGGTAACGGCAGCACTCAGCATCTGACCGGCGCACTGTTTGCCAATATGGCCGGCATCAAAATCACGCACATTCCCTACCGCGGCAGCGGCCCGGTGACGGCCGATCTGCTGGGCGGCCAGGTGCAACTGGCATTCCCCGGCATTGCGGGCATGCTGCCGCATATCAAGACCGGCAAGCTGCGGCCGCTCGGTGTCACCGGCAGCAAACGTTCGCCTGAGCTGCCGGAGGTGCCGACCATCGCCGAAGCCGGCGTCAAAGGTTATGAAATGGTGGCCTGGTTCGGCGTGTCCGGTCCCAAGGGATTGCCGCGCGACATCCAGATGAAGTTGCACGGCGAGCTGCTCAAGGTGTTGAAAACGCCGGAAATGAACAAGAGCCTTCAGGCAGTAGGTCAGGAACCGGCATGGCAGGATACGCCGGAGAAATTCTTCGACTTTCTCAAGATTGAATCCGACAAGTGGGCCAAGGTTGTGAAGGCCAGCGGCGCCGAGATCAACTGATTTCGTTTTAACGCAAATGAAAAACACCGCCCGTGGGCGGCGTCTTTCATGAGGCAATCCGTTCAGGCTGCAGTGCGCTGCGGCCACATTGCAGCAAGGCCGTCGGCATCGGTTGCCGAAATTGTTGTGCGCATCATGTTGCGCGGCTGGTCATCCGGCCACGGACGGCCGCGGTGCATTGTGGCGCGGTTGTCCCACATCACCACGTCGCCGGCCCGCCAGCGGTGCTGGAAAATGCGTTCAGGCCGCGTGGCCTGGGCCGCCAGTTCATCAATCAGTTTCAGCGCATCGTCTGCCGCCATGCCTTCGATGCCGCAGGTATGCGAGGCAATATAGAGTGCGTCGCGACCGTTGACCGGGTTACGCCAGCGCAGGCGCCATGACACCGGTGGCATCGTCGAGCGTTCGCGTTCGGATGCGAGGTGTGATGCGATTTTGCCGCGAGAATGGGCGTAGTCATGCCAGGCGAAGGCGTTGTCGAGTCTGGCTCGCAGGCTGTCATCAAGGCTGTTCCAGGCCTGCCGCATGGATACGAACTCGGTTTCACCACCGGTGGCGGCAACCACACGTGCCGAAAGCACGGAGGCTAGCGCAGGCGGTATCTTGAAACAGCTATCGGTATGCCAAAGCTGATTGGCGCGGGCGCGCAGCGCTTCCTTGTGGTCCGGCGGTACCAGCGTACCGTCGGGCTCAATATTGGTCAGAACGCTGAACGGCGTGCCTTCGCCGCGTGAGGCTGCCTTGGCGGTTTCCAGCGGACCGAAGCGACGCGAGAAGGCGACCTGCAGCTCATCAGTAATCGGCTGGTTGCGGAACACCAGCACGGAGTGTTCTTCGAAGGCCGCACGCACGGCGGCATATGCGGCGTCATCGGCGGCAACCTCAGCCATGCCGGCGCCGCGAATCTCCGCAGCGAATCCCGGTCCCAGAGGTATCACGTCCATTATCTGCTCCTCCACTGACGCTGGCTGCGTCTCATGTTTTGAATTCTACGCTTCGCAAAGCGCGGAAACCTTCCGGAGTCACGATATGGAACGGCAGTCGGTAACGCGCCTTGGCGAGTTTGAGCAGCGCATGATCCTTGGTGAGCAGGTAATGGGCGTCTGCGCCTGCCGCGAGAATCAGGAATTTCTGGTCATCGGGATCGCGGCATTGTGGAAGCCCGGGTACGGGTGCAGCAGAAGCCAGTCGGGCGATACTGCGAAAGCGCCGGATGCAGGCGGCCTGCGCATCAGCGTCCAGCGTCCATTTCTGCAGCGGGTAATCCAGCACGCGAACCAGTTCGGCATCGCAGTCCGTATCGATGATGATTTCGGCTTTGCCGTCATTCACCAGCGATTGCACCGGCTCCAGCCCGGTATCACTGAACACCAGCCAGTCGAGCCAGACGTTGGTATCCAGCACCAGCCGCAGCGGCATGGGATCAGGTGGGCTTTGCCGCAGAGTGAGGGTGCTGCTTCAGCGATTTCCAGGTCGACGTGGCGTAGGCAATCATTTCGCCGTGTTCGTCGACGAGTTCGGAGCGCAGGAAGGAAATGCTGCCGCCATGACGGATGAAACGCGCTGTGCAGGTCAGCCGTCCGGAGCGTGCGGCTTTCAGATACTGCACTTTCATTTCAATAGTGGCGCCGGGACCGCTGGTCTGGCGCAGCAGGTGTCCCATGGAAATGTCGAGCACAAAGGCTGATATTCCGCCGTGCAGACCGCCTTGCGGATTGAACATGAAGTCCTTCAGGTCGAAGGTGATCACGCATTCATCTGCAGTGTAGGCCAGTTCGAGTCCAAACAGCCGAGCCAGGAAAAATTTGCCGAAATCCTGCTCGTAAGTGTCGATTGCATTTTCAAAGGCGGCTCGGGCGGCGTTTTCGTCGATATGTGTTTTTCGGGTCATGGCCGTCTGCAAAAGGCGCAATCCTAACACCGGTATCTGCAAGGTGCGATGTCCGGATCTTGCGGTAGACTGCGCAAAAGCCCATTACAGATCAACAATGCTGGAGGAAGCAGGATGTACCAATCAAAATTGTTGCAACGGGGGAGCTTGCTGCTGGCCTTGTTTTGTCCTTTGCTCGCGGTGGGTCAGCAGGGGGCCTGGAAGCCGGAGCGCAATGTTGAAATCATCGTGGGCACCGCGCCCGGTGCGGCGCCGGACAAAACCGCAAGGCTGATTCAGCGCTTGTGGCAGTCCCAGCGCATCTATGAAGGTCCGGTGACCATCATGAATAAACCCGGCGGCGGCAATGTCATTGCCTGGACCTATCTGAACCAGCAGGCTGGTAACGGTCATTACCAGATGATCGGCAACCTCAATGTCCTGATCAGCCGCTCTCTGGGGCTGAGCCCGTACGCGCATGGTGACTACACCTGGATCGCGACGCTGTTTGATGAATATTTTGCATTATCGGTGCGTGCAGACTCGACTTTAACAACGGGACGGGATCTGATCGCCCGTCTGCAGAAAGATCCGACCTCGGCAGTCATCGGCGTTTCCACATCCATCGGCGGCGCCAATCATCTTTCTGCGGCGCTGATGCTGCAGCGGGCAGGTATTGATCCGCGTCGCGTGCGTTTTGTGGCTTTCAAGGGCAGCGGTGAATCTGTAACTGCGCTGCTTGGTGGTCACGTTGAAGCCATTTCAACGGCAGTATCGACCACCGTGCCATATATCCGCAATGGTCAACTGCGCACCATTGCCGTGTCTTCTCCCAAGCGACTCGGCGGCGCATTGGCCGCTGTGCCGACCTGGAACGAACAGGGCATACGCGGCACGATGACCAATTTCCGTGCTGTGATGGCGCCGAAAGGAACCGATGCTGCCGCTGTCAGATTCTGGGAAAGCCGCTACGCGCAACTGGCGGCGCAGGATGAATGGAAAAAAGATCTCGAGGAAAACCTGTGGGCCTGGAATTATCTTGATGCGGCGAAGACAGTGGCTGCTGTGACTGAATATGCGGCTGATGTCGAAGGTCTGATTGCAAATCTGGGTTTGCGCAAAAATCAGTAATCAGCTTACCGGAAATATTATAAATATCTGATTTTATTAACTTTATTTAAAGGCTTTAGACTGGCGTTGCATCCAGCGATCGAGTTGGGCAGCAAAGTTCCGGCTATCGCTGTTGCTCAGGGCCGGCGGACCACCTGTCTCGACACCGCTGCTGCGCAGCGTATCCATGAAGTTGCGCATATCGAGAAGGCCCTGCACATTGTCTTTGGTGTACAGCTCGCCGCGGGGATTCAGCGCACAGGCGCCTTTGCCAACGACGGCTGCAGCCAGCGGGATATCTGCAGTGATGACCAGATCACCGGCCCTGGCCATTTCAACGATATGGTTGTCGGCCACATCAAAACCGCGCGGCACCTGAATCATGTTTATCCAGGGTGAACGCGGCACCTGCAGGGCACGATTCGCTACCAGCTTCAGCTGAATTGACGCGCGTTGCGCGGCCCGATAGAGAATGTCCTTGATGGCGCCAGGACAGGCGTCGGCATCCACCCAGATCGTCATCAGGCAAGCGTCAAGGTCAATGTGCCGGAAAGCGGAATACCGATTTGTCCTGCTCTCCAAGCTGGGCCATCAGCCCGGTTTCCCAGGCAAGATACTGCGTCATCGCTTCGCGATTACCGGCATGACGGTCATGCACAAAGAACAGGTAATCGATGCATTCGCTGTCGGCCGGTATATCGGTTGAAGACGCGGTGGAGTGCCCGGCCTTGGTCCAGACTGCAACGCCGTCTTCCAGCAGGCGGATGTCCTTGATGCCGGCTTCGATCAGTTCCCCGGCTGCCAGTCGCGCGACATCGGATTCTGCGGCGACGAGAACGACCGGTTGTTTTGCCTCTTTGGCATCTTTCAATATACGTGAACGGATCGTCCAGCGGCTGCCAGGCACATGCGCCTTGCGATAAGCCATGCTCGGGCCGACATCAAAAACGCTACAGGCCTTGTGCTCGAGCAATACTTTTAATTCGTTTGCAGTGATCGTCGCCAGTGCCGGCAGCGCTGGGGCCGCAGACTTGACGCCTTCAAGGCCGGAGCGGATGCCGCCATCCAGCACGCAGGCATCGCAACCCAGCTGCAGCAGCCAGCTGGCTACTACCGGCGCACGTACCATTTCTCCGCCGTCAATCAGAACGATGCGGGCATTGCGCACGCCAACCCACTGATCCGTGGCCTGGATCAGTTGGCCGCCGGGGGTATGCTGGGCGCCGGTAATGCTGCCTTTGGCGAATTCCTCCGGCGTGCGAACGTCGCAAAGGTAGGTCGTGCGTCCCGGTTGCTTCAGCCATGCAGCGACTTCCGTTGCGCCGGCGACACGCACGTTAAATCGCTTCATCAGTGCACGCGCGGCTTCCTGTTGCGCCGGCAGCTGCTCGGCATCGATGGTTTCGGGATACTGGCGCGCCGAGCCGTATTCCAGCTGCAAATCGGACAGATACCAGCCTTGGGTGCCGTTCTCCAGCGCATAGACCGGATTCGGCACGCCGAAATTGATCAGCGTCTGTGCGCCGAGAATGGAGCGCGTGCGGCCTGCACAGTTGACGATGATTTTGGTTTTCGGATTCTTGACCATGCTGGCGACGCGGTACGGCAATTCCGCGTTGGGGCAGCAGGTGCTGCCGGGAATCGTCATCTTGTGATGCTCGTGCACCGGACGGCCGTCGAACAACATGAAGTCTTCACCGGATTCACGCAATTTCACCAGATCCTGTGCATTGATGCGCGGCGTGTTGTAGGCATGTTCGACCATTTCGCCGAACAGCTTGCTGGGTACGTTGACACCTTTGAACAACACATAACCCGCGGCTTTCCAGCCCTCGATGCCGCCTTCAAGGACGGCAATATCGATATAGTCCAAAGCGGCGAGGCGGGCTGCCGCGCGCTGCGCGATGCCGGAACCGCCGTCATCACACAATACGATGCGCACGTCCTTGCGCGGCACCAACGTCACGATACCCAGTTCCATCCGGCTGTAAGGTAGCGGGGTTGCAAACAGCAGATGATCTTCGCCGAATTCGCCGTCTTCACGCACGTCCAGCAGCGCGATTTCGCGGCCGTCATGCAGCGCAGCCTGCAGTGCTGCGGGAGTGATCATTTTTGCGTTAGCCATATCAGGCTCCATGGGCGATAAAGAGCGATGATTATAGCCGCGCTCCCGGTGCTGCCGGAGAAGGTCTGATCAAGGCGGGGTGATGCGGCCGGCGCAGGGGAGACGCCGGGATTAATTCCCGGAGTTACTTCAGTTACTTCTTGTCTCTGGAAACAAAGCCGCCGAGAAGAGCTGCCTGAGGACGGTTGCCCCGTGGACGCTGAACCGGCGCCGATGCAGGCGTTGCGGTCGCAGGACCCGATGCGGGTACGTAAGGCTTGCTGAAATCAAATCCGTCAGCGGCAAGCTGCGGACGCGGTTTGGCTGCCGGTGCTGCCGTGCGCCGGGGTTCCTGTTCGCGTTCTTCGCGGCGCGGGCGGCGCTCGCGGCTGCGATCGTATTCGCGTTCGGCCGCGAGGTCTGCAGCGCCTTCTTCAACGGACTGGCGCGGAATGGCGCGCTTCAGCAGTTTTTCAATGTCGGCGAGCAGGCGCATTTCATCGGGGCAGACCAGCGAAATGGCTTCGCCCGGCATGCCAGCGCGACCGGTGCGGCCAATGCGATGGACATAGTCTTCAGGTGTATAGGGCAGCTCGTAGTTGATGACGAAAGGCAGTTCTTCAATATCAATGCCGCGTGCAGCGATGTCGGTGGCCACCAGCACGGTGGATCGGCCTTCCTTGAAATCGCTGAGCGCCTGTTCGCGCTCGGCTTGGGTGCGGTCGCTGTGGATGGCGGTGGCATTGATGCCGTCACGCACCAGATCACGCGCCAGCTTGTTGCAGTCGCGCTTCATGCGCAGGAACACCAGCACCTGTTTCATTTCCCGGCTGCGGATCAGGTTGGCCAGGACAGCGTGTTTGCGCGATGCCGGGGTTTCGAAAACCTGATGCTTGACCAGATCCGCCGGAGCGTTGCGGCGAGCAACCTCGATCAGCGTTGGGCTGCGCAGCATCTGATTGGCGAGTTTCTTGATCTCTTCGGAAAATGTGGCCGAAAACAGCAGACTTTGGCGTTGCGTGGGCAGCAGGGCGAGAATGCGCCGGATGTCGGGCAGGAATCCCATGTCGAGCATGCGGTCGGCTTCATCCATCACTACGATTTCAACCTGGCTGAGCGATACGCTTTTCTGCTGTACGTGATCGAGCAGACGGCCCGGTGTAGCGACGAGGATATCAACGCCTTCGCGCAGGATCTTGGTCTGTGGCGGCATATCGACGCCGCCGTAAACCACCGTTGAGCGCAGCTTGAGGAATTTGCCATAGGCCTTGATGCTGTCGCTGACCTGGGCGGCGAGTTCACGTGTCGGGGTCAGTACCAGTGCGCGCACCGGGTGGCGTGCCGGCGACGGGCTGCTGTTGGCGTAAGGGGCGAGCAGCTGCAGCATCGGCAGCGTAAATCCGGCCGTCTTTCCGGTGCCGGTCTGGGCGCAACCCATGATGTCGCGGCGCTCCAATACCGCAGGAATGGCTTTGGCCTGGATAGGTGTGGGTTGGCTGTAGCCTTCATCGGCGACGGCACGTTGCAGCTCGGGTATCAGGTTCAGATCGGCAAACGACATGGGGCTAACTGGAGTGGCGCAGAGGCAACGCGGACGTCACGCTCGCGTAGCGCGGCGCGGGGGCGCGGCGCAGAAGGAAGGGATCGGCAGTGGCGCCGGATTCAATGAATGGCTTTGGGGGTAAATCACGCTTCAGGAGTATAGCCTGACAGCGACCTCCCGGCCAGTCGCAAGGGCAAATTGTTCCAAATATTCAAAAATCTGGTAAATTGAAACGGTTATTGAGCAACCGACTTTATCCTCGCCTTTAACTTTATCCTCGCCTTTAATCTCGTTTTTTGGATGAAAACTGCCCGCAATGGATGGCGATCTTCCGATTCTGAGTGAGCCGGAAACAGTCAACCTGTTTCCGCTGATCCTGACGCTGGATACCCACGGTATTCCGCACCGCTGGATTACCTGGCAGCATGCCTGCTACTACTATTCGAAGAATCAGGTGGCCTGGAGCCTCGGTGAACGGGCTTTTACCGTTCATGGCGGCCTGAACCGCATCACCGGAGAACGTTCGACGATCAGCGGTTCCAGCATCATTGCTATCAAGGGCAAGGCGATGGCGATGAAGTCATTCAACCAGGTGCCGCCGCTGAACAACCGCGAACTGTTTCATCGGGATCGCCAAATCTGCGCCTACTGCGCCTCCAGTTTCTCCGGCGTGAAGCTGACCCGCGATCACATCGTGCCGTTTTCCAAGGGCGGCCGCGATACCTGGATGAATGTGGTTACAGCCTGCCGTTCCTGCAATGAGCGCAAGAGTGATCGCACGCCGGAAGGCGCCGGCATGGAGCTGGTGTATTTGCCCTATGTTCCGAACCGCGCCGAGTATCTGATACTGACCAACCGGCGTATCCTCGCCGACCAGATGGAATTCCTGGCGCAGCACGTACCGGCGCAAAGCCGGCTGCATCAGCCGAAGTGAATTAAATTCCCCCGGACTTAACGGCTATTTCCGGTTGATCTCCAGCATCGCGGCGCGGATCTCTTCCGCGGTCGGTGGCTTGCGCTCCCTGAAGATCAGCCAGAGAAACGCGCCGTTCACCAGGATGAAGGAGATTTCCAGGTAGAGCAGCGTTTCGACGATCACATGCGCGGGTTTTTGCGCAAAGATGAAAAAGAAACCCTCGAATGTGGGAATTGTGGCCTTGGTCAGCGCAAACACTGATTCCATCGGCGGAAACAACAGCATCAGTACCAGATTCAGGCCGGTGAACAGCAGCGACGCATTCTGCAGGCCAAGCTTGCTTTTGCTGTTGCCTTGCTTGTCGGCCAGCAGCAGCCAGGCGATCGCCAGATTGGCCAGCACCACGATAATCTCGATGGCCAGAAGCGGGGCGTTGATTTCACTCAGCGGCGGCTTGGAGAGGATGAAGAAAAACCCAGCGAACACGGGAATGCTGGATGAGGCTATCGAATACTGATCGATCGGCGGAAAAAGGGTGATCAGCAGCAGGTTGGCGACTGCAATGGCGAGCGCGATGCTTTGAGTGCGGTTCATATCCGCTCGATCCCTGTTCTTTTTTGACGCCTGAGGTTTGACGCTTAAGTTAAGTATAGCCGAATGCTTTCTTCGCCCCTTTGTATCCAGATCGCGATTCGCGACGCCATAAATGCCGGTAGGTCCTGAGTCTGCAAGAATACCGGCCGCGACAGCTGATTTTGGTATCATGCCTGGCTTGATTAAGTTAATACTTTGATTTTATTAAATTTTCATGCGTTTTGATCTGCACAGTCATTCGACCTGCTCCGACGGATTATTGAGCCCCGCCGATCTGGTGGAGCGCGCCGTTCAGCGTGGCGTGGATGTTCTCGCACTGACCGACCATGATGAAATCAAAGGTCTCGCCGATGCACGTGCAGCCGCTGAGCACTGGGGCCTGCGCCTGATCGATGGCGTGGAGATTTCGGTGCTGTGGGAAGAGGTGACCCTGCATATCGTCGGATTGAATATCGATACCGGTTACGCGCCGCTGGTGGAAGGTCTGGCATCCATCCGCAACGGGCGGGAGCAGCGCGCCCGGCGCATGGCTGAAAGCCTCGCCGCTGCAGGCATTGAAGGTTCGCTGGAAGGGGCACGGCGTTACGCCAAAAATCCCGAACTGGTGAGCCGTTCGCATTTTGCGCGGTACCTGGTTGAGGCAGGCCATGCGAGGGATACCAATGCGGTGTTCCGACATTTCCTGACGCCGGGCAAACCAGGTTATGTGCCGCACCAATGGGCCATGCTGGCCGATGCCCTGCAATGGATCAACGGTTGTGGCGGAACGGCCGTGCTGGCGCATCCGGGACGTTATGACCTGGGTGAGGCCAAATGCGAACGTCTGCTCGGCGAATTCATTACTCTGGGCGGCGCTGCGGTTGAAGTGGTGACCGGTTCACATGCGCCTTACGAATTTGTGACTTGGGCAAGATACGCGAAAAATTTCAAACTTCTCGCTTCAGCGGGTTCGGATTTTCACGGACCGGGTGAGGGCTACCGCGATATCGGCAATGTGCCGGCGCTGCCATCCGGCTGCGATCCGGTATGGGAACGTTTCTGAGCTCATCGTTGAACGCATCACCTCCGCATGTCCCAGTTCTTTTCCATTCACCCCGACAATCCGCAGCTACGGCTGATCAAGCAGGCAGCAGAGATCATTCGCGGCGGCGGCATCGTCGTGTATCCGACGGATTCCTGTTATGCCCTCGGTTGCCATATCGGGGACAAGGCGGCGATGGAACGCATCCGGCAGATCCGCGGCGTCGATGACCGCCATCATCTGACGCTGGTTTGCCGCGATCTGTCGGAACTGGCCACTTACGCGCGCGTTGACAACCAGCAGTTTCGCCTGCTGAAGGCGGCGACACCGGGCAGCTATGTATTCATTCTCGAGGCCACAAGGGAGTTGCCGAAGCGGTTGCAGCACCCCAAGCGGCGAACCATCGGACTGCGTATTCCCGATCACCCCGTTGTGAATGCAATGCTGGCGGAGCTGGGCGAACCGATTTTGTCGTCAACATTGCTGCTGCCCGACGATGAACTGCCTATGACCGACGCCCATGAAATTCGCGAACGGCTGGAGCATCTGGTGGATCTGGTGCTGGACGGCGGCTCCTGCGGGATCGAGCCCAGCACAGTGGTTGATCTGACCGGGCCAATGCCGGTGGTGACCCGGGAAGGCAAGGGCACCCTGACGCCGTTTGGTCTCTGATCGCGTTCAGCTGCAGCTTGCAGGCGGGCTGCGTTAAAATCAATATTCATGCGCATTCGACTTGAGTGCAAAAAATAACCATATCTAATTGTTTTTATTGAATTTTATGAATCACCGCCTAGTGCGTGATTCGACTCTCACCCCGGAATCCTTCCTCAATGTTTGAAAACCGTGTTCTCTCCGGCATGCGCCCGACTGGCGCATTGCATTTTGGCCATTACCACGGCGTGCTGAAAAACTGGGTCAAGCTGCAGCACGAACATCAGTGCCTGTTTTTCGTCGCTGACTGGCATGCGCTGACCACGCATTACGATGATCCGGCGAGCATCGAGAATCATGCATGGGACATGGTGGTGGACTGGCTGGCGGCCGGCGTTGATCCGGCTCAGGCCACACTGTTCATCCAGTCCAAGGTTCCGGAGCACGCTGAACTGCATCTGCTGCTGTCGATGATCACGCCGCTGTCCTGGCTGGAGCGCGTGCCGACCTACAAGGATCAGCAGGAAAAACTCTTGGAAAAGGATCTCGCGACCTACGGATTTCTCGGTTATCCGCTGCTGCAGAGCGCCGACATCCTGATTTACCGCGCCAACCTGGTCCCGGTCGGCGAGGATCAGGTTCCGCATGTCGAAATCACCCGCGAAATCGCGCGGCGCTTCAACCATGTCTTCGGTCGTGAGCAGGGTTTTGAGGAAAAAGCCGAAGTGGCGATCAAGAAGCTGGGGGTCAAGCGCGGCAAGCTGTACCGCAAACTGCGCACCGACTACCTGGAAAAGGGTGATGGCGAAGCCCTGGCTTCAGCCCGGGCACTGCTGGAAGAAACGCAGAACCTGCCGTTGGGCGACCGCGAACGCCTGTTCGGATATATCGAAGGGGGCGGCAAAGTCATTCTGACCGAGCCCAAGGCGCTGCTCACCGAAGCCTCAAAGATGCCGGGCCTCGACGGGCAGAAGATGTCCAAGTCCTACAACAACACTATCGGACTTCGTGAAACGCCCGAGAACGTCGCCAAAAAAGTCAAAACCATGCCGACCGATCCGGCGCGCATCAAACGCACCGATCCGGGTGACCCTGCTAAATGTCCGGTCTGGCAGTTGCACCAGATCTACTCCGGTGACGACACCAAAAAATGGGTGCAGGAGGGTTGTCGCAGTGCCGGTATCGGTTGTATCGAGTGCAAGCAACCCGTCATCGATGCTATCGTCGCCGAACAGAAACCGATGCGCGAGCGCGCAGAGCGTTATCTGGATGATCCGACACTGGTCCGCAACATCATTGCCGATGGTTGCGAAAAAGCGCGCAAGCTGGCGCAGGAAACCCTGCGCGATGTGCGCGAGGTCATGGGTCTGGATTACTCGCTGTAAACGGGGTGCGCAGGCTCAGCGGGCGCCGATCAGGACCACTTGCCGTTGCGGATGACGCCGACGGCGATACCTTCGATTTCCAGTGGATCGCGTTTGAGATCGACGACGATCGGTTCGAAATCGGGATTCTCCGGGAGGAGTTCCACCACATTGCGGTTGCGCTGGATGCGTTTGACGGTTACCTCATCATGTAGACGCGCAACCACGATCTGGCCTGAACGGAACTGTGTTGTGCGATGCACGGCCAGCAGATCGCCTTCGAGGATGCCAGCATCGCGCATGCTCATGCCGCGAACACGCAACAGATAATCTGCGGGCGGATCAAACAGCGCGGGATCCACGCGGCATTGTTGTTCAACATTTTCCTCGGCCAGCATCGGACTGCCGGCGGCAACACGTCCGATGACGGGCAGGGTGGACGGTGCTTCCTGCTGGGTCAGCCGGATGCCGCGTGAGGCACCCGAGGTCATTTCGATAGCGCCTTTACGTTCCAGCGCGCGCAAATGCGTTTCTGCAGCATTTGGAGAACTGAAGCCCATGGCGGTGCATATCTCGGCGCGTGTCGGCGGAAACCCGGATTCTTCGACATGGGTTTCGATCATCCGCAGGATTTCAATCTGGCGGGCAGTCAACGGCTTGTGGTTGTCATCGCTCATGACTGTAATTATATACAGTCTTTGGGGCGCTGCAAGCCGGTATTGCGGTGGCGAAGCAGACCGGATGCTGGTTGTTTTATTAAATTATTGATTTTTAATGTTATTTCTGTAGTGCCAAGGCAAGTGGTCATCACCTAACTACATTGATTGAAAGGCAAAATTTTGTTATAGTTCAAAGTTCTGTAAAACAGTTGGGTGTCACACAGGTATGGGCGGATCGCCCATTTTTTGTTTGTGGCGCCGTTTTGGCATGGATTTGCAAGGTTTACTCGAGAACACGCTGGCAGGACTGGGCTACGAACTGGTGGATATGGAACGATCCCCCAAGGGTGCCCTTTTGCGTATTTTTATCGACAAACCCGATGGCATCACGGTTGAAGACTGTGCTTTGGTCAGCAATCACCTGAGCCGCGTGTTTACGGTGGAAAACGTGGCCTACGACCGCCTGGAAGTGTCATCTCCAGGTCTGGACCGGCCGCTGCGCAAGGCGGAGGATTTTGTGCGCTTCTCCGGTCAGAAGGCGAAGCTTAAGTTGCGCGTGGCGCTGGAAGGCCAGCGTAATTTTGTCGGTGTGATACGCGAGTGTGAGGCAGGCAAGGTAGGTATCGAGGTTGACGGACGTGTGTTGTCGGTCGACTTGGGCAATGTGGATAAAGCGCGGCTGATGCCGGCGTTTTGAGCGGGAGACGGATCATGGGTCGTGAAATTCTGTTGTTGGTTGATGCGCTGGCGCGCGAAAAGAACGTCGATAAGGAAATTGTTTTCGGCGCGCTCGAACTCGCTCTGGCTTCTGCAGCCAAAAAGAAATTCACCGAGGACGTAGAAGTTCGCGCCTCCGTGGATCGTGCGACCGGCGAATTCTCCTTCTTCCGCCGCTGGGAAGTGGTGAAAAACGAAGAAATCGAAGTCCCTTCGCGCCAGTACAAGCTGCACGAAGCACAGGAAGAAGATCCTGAAGCCCAGATCGGTGAATTCATCGAAGAGCCGCTGGAAGGCATGGAAGTCGGCCGCATTGGTGCGCAGACTGCCAAGCAGGTTATCGTGCAGAAGATCCGCGACGCCGAACGCGAGCAGATCCTCAATGACTTCCTCGCGCGCAAGGAGCACCTGGTCACAGGCGTCATCAAGCGCATGGAACGCGGCAACGCCATTGTCGAATCCGGCCGCCTTGAAGCCATGCTGCCGCGCGACCAGATGATCCCGAAAGAGAATCTGCGGCTCGGCGACCGTGTCCGCGCCTATGTCTGGAAAGTTGACCGTCTGGCCCGCGGCCCGCATCTGATGCTGTCGCGTACTGCACCCGAATTCATTGCCCGGCTGTTTGAACTGGAAGTCCCCGAGATCGAGGAAGGTCTGCTCGAGATCAAGGGCGCCGCCCGTGATCCTGGCTCGCGCGCCAAAATCGCCGTGCATTCCAAGGATGCGCGCATTGATCCGATTGGCACCTGCGTCGGCATGCGCGGTTCGCGTGTGCAGGCCGTGACTGCCGAACTGGCTCAGGAACGTGTCGATATCGTGCTTTGGAATCCGGACCCCGCGCAGTTCGTCATCAATGCACTGGCGCCGGCTGAAGTCACCAGTATCGTGGTGGACGAAGAAAAACACAGCATGGACATCGTCGTTGACGAAGAGAACCTCGCGCAGGCGATCGGCCGCAACGGTCAGAACGTCCGCCTCGCGGCCGAACTGACCGGCTGGGAACTGAACCTGATGACCGAAACCGACGCGCAGAAGAAGAGTGAGGAAGAAACCTCCAAGACGCGCGCCGTGTTCATGGAAAAACTGGACGTCGATGAAGAAGTTGCAGAAATTCTTGTGCAGGAAGGCTTCGCCACGCTGGAAGAAGTCGCTTATGTGCCGCTCAGCGAAATGCTGGAAATCGAGGCCTTCGATGAAGCCACCGTCAACGAACTGCGCAGCCGCGCGCGCAATGCGCTGCTGACCCAGGCTATCGCAAGCGAAGAAAAAGTCGAGCACGACATCGAAGACCTGATGAAGGTCGAAGGCATGGATCACGATACCGCACGTCTGCTGGCGTCTAAAGGCATCGCGACGCAGGAAGATCTTGCCGATTTTGCAACCGACGATCTCATCGAGCTGATCGAAATCGAAGCGGAGCGCGCCAAAGCCCTCATCATGGCCGCCCGTGCGCCGTGGTTCGCCGAAACCAACGCCTGATATCGCAGAAAAGAAAAGTAACCGGCTATGGCCCAGATCAAAGTCAAAGAATTTGCCAAGGAACTTGGCGTACAGCCTGAACTGCTCCTTGAGCAGTTGCAGGCCGCTGGCGTGAAAAAAGCGCTGACCGAAGATGCGGCCCTGACCGAAAAGGACAAGACCCAGCTGCTCGATCACCTGCGCGAAGCGCATGGCGGCAAGGAAGCCAAACAGAAAATCACGCTGACCCGCCGCCAGACCACCGAGATCAAGAAGGCGGATGCGACGACCGGCAAGGCCCGCACCATCCAGGTTGAAGTGCGTAAAAAGCGCGTGCTGATCAAGCGCGACACGCCCGAGCCGGAAAAGGTTGAAGAAGCGCCGAAGCCGATAATCGATGCTGCCGAACTGGCGGTTCGCGAAGAAGAAGCCCGCAAGCAGGCTGAACTGGCTGCGCGTCAGGCTGATGACGTCGCCAAAAAGCGCAAAAAGGAAGCGGACGCCGAAGTGGCGGCCAAAGCTGCGGATGCAGTGGCTGCTGAACCGCCGGCCGCCCCTGCGGCTGCGGTTGATCCGTCAATCGTCGTTGAAGGCACCATCCACAAGCCCGCAGCGCCCGCCGGCGACGCCGGTGAAAAAGCCAAAAAAGGCGCCAAAAAACCAGCCAAACAGGTTGTCTGGCAGGATCCGACGGCCCGCAAGCGTACGATCAAGACCCGTGGCGATGCGACCGGCGGACTGGGTTGGCGTGATCGCAAGGTTCATCGCACTTCGCACAAGCAGGAAGTTGACCAGCAACACGGCTTTACAGCGCCGACAGAGCCGCTGGTGAAAGATGTTCTGATTCCGGAAACAATTACGGTTGCCGATCTGGCGCACAAGATGTCGGTCAAGGCTGCTGAAGTCATCAAGACCCTGATGAAGCTCGGCACGATGGCCACCATCAACCAGGTTCTCGACCAGGACACGGCGATCATCCTCGTCGAGGAAATGGGCCACATCGGCAAGCGCGCCAAGCTCGATGAGCCGGATGCTTACCTCGAAGAATCCAGCACTAAAGTTGAAGTCATCGCCGAGCCCCGCGCACCGGTAGTGACAGTCATGGGACATGTTGACCATGGCAAAACTTCGCTGCTCGATTACATCCGACGCACCAAGGTGGCGAGCGGTGAAGCCGGCGGTATTACTCAGCATATCGGCGCCTATCACGTCGAAACGCCCCGCGGCATGATTACATTCCTCGACACCCCCGGCCACGAAGCCTTTACGGCAATGCGTGCCCGCGGCGCCAAAGTCACCGATCTGGTGATTCTGGTGGTGGCTGCCGATGACGGCGTGATGCCGCAGACGGCCGAAGCAATTCACCATGCCAAGGCAGCAAAAGTGCCGCTGATCGTGGCGCTGAACAAAATCGACAAGCCGGAGGCCAATGCCGAGCGCGTCAAGCAGGATCTCGCTGCACAGGAAGTCGTTCCCGAAGAGTGGGGCGGCGATACCATGTTCGTCGAAGTTTCCGCACGCACCGGTCAGGGTATCGACAGCCTGCTCGAAAGTATTCTGCTGCAGGCCGAAGTTCTGGAATTGCGCGCGCCGAAAGTCGCGCCGGCCAAAGGTATCGTCGTTGAATCGCGTCTCGACAAGGGCCGTGGCCCTGTGGCGACGATTCTGGTGCAGTCCGGTACGTTGAAGCGCGGGGATATCGTGCTTGCCGGCGCTGTGTTCGGCCGCGTTCGCGCCATGCTCAATGAGGCTGGCGACACCATTGATTCCGCAGGCCCCTCGATTCCGGTTGAAATTCTCGGCCTGTCCGATGTGCCGGCTGCCGGCGCCGAAGTCATGGTGCTCGGTGACGAGCGTAAGGCGCGGGAGATCGCGCTTTTCCGTCAGGGCAAGTACCGTGACGTCAAACTGGCCAAGCAGCAGGCTGCCAAACTCGAAAACATGTTCGATCAGATGGGTGAGGGTGAGGTCAAAACGCTGTCGCTGATCATCAAGGCCGACGTTCAGGGTTCCTACGAGGGCCTGACCCACGCGCTGGGCAAGCTGTCGACCGAAGAGGTCAAGGTCAACATCGTGCATGCGGCCATCGGCGGCATCACCGAGTCGGACATCAATCTGGCACTGGCTTCCAAAGCCGTGGTAATCGGCTTCAACGCCCGTGCCGATGCGGCCGCACGCAAGCTTGCCGAGAGTAGTGGCGTCGATATCCGCTACTACAACATCATTTACGACGCGGTCGACGAGATCAAGGCTGCGCTGACCGGCATGCTGTCGCCGGAACGCAAGGAAAGCACGCTGGGTCTGGTGGAAATCCGCCAGGTCTTCCGCATCTCCAAGGTTGGTGCCGTTGCGGGCTGTTATGTGCTTGAGGGTCTTATCCGCCGCAGCTCTAAGCTTCGTCTGTTGCGCGACAACGTGGTCATCCACGAAGGCGAGCTGGATTCGCTGAAGCGTTTCAAGGACGACGTGCGCGAGGTCAAGGCCGGCTTCGAATGCGGCCTTTCGCTGAAGAACTTCAATGACATCAAAGAAGGCGACCAGCTGGAGATATACGAGGTTGTTGAAGTGGCGAGGTCTCTGTAACCGTCGCGTTTTGCGGGTGCGCCTTCCGGCGCGCCCGGCTGGTTTTCCGGAGCAGTTGCCGCATGCCTAAAGATTATCCCCGCGGTCGGCGGGTTGCCGACCAGATCCAGCGCGAATTGTCCGAGATCATTCGCATGGAGCTCAAGGATCCGCGCGTCGGCCTGATCACCATTACCGATGTCGAAGTCACCCAGGACAACGAACACGCGAAAGTGTTTTTTACCGCACTGGGAGAGCCCGTTCAGCAAGAAGCTGCTGAACGCGCACTGAACCACGCGTCGGGTTTTCTGCGCAGCTCGCTGGCCAAGGTGATGAAGCTGCGCACGGTGCCGCAATTGCGATTCAACTACGATGTTTCCGTCGAACGCGGCGTGCGTCTGTCGAATCTCATCGACGAAGCCGTGGCCAGCAAGCCAGGCAATAAATCCCCGCGGTGAACAAGCCTCGAGCCGTGCGCAGAGACGTCAACGGCATTCTGCTTCTGGACAAGCCACTGGGCCTGACTTCGCAGCAGGCAGTATCGAAGGTGAAATGGCTGTTTTCTGCGCGTAAAGCAGGCCACACCGGCACCCTTGATCCCAGGGCCAGCGGTCTGCTCCCGATCGGGCTCGGCGAAGCGACCAAGTTTTCCCAATTCCTGCTCGATGCCGAAAAGGGCTATCTGGCTTCGTTACGTCTGGGTGCGACGACCAATACCGGCGACTCCGAAGGCGAAATTCTGCAGCAACGTCCTGTTTCGGTAACGGTGGATGACATCGCCAGAGTTTTGCCGCAGTTTATTGGCGCCCAAACTCAGACCCCCCCCATGCACTCTGCGCTCAAAGTGGCGGGCAAACCCTTGTACAGTTTCGCCCGTGCTGGGATAACAATCGAACGCCAGCCAAGGTCTATTGTTATCAATAAAATACAAGTAATTGATTATAAAGAAAATATATTGGATATCCAGGTGAAATGCAGTAAAGGCACTTATATCCGGGTTTTGGCCGAGGATATCGGCGAGGCCTTGGGCTGTGGCGCTCATCTGGCAGCATTGACCCGCGAAATCGCCGGCGGTTTCACGCTGTGCCAGGCGGTGTCCTTTGAGGCGCTGGAGGCACTACCGCTTGCTGATCGCATGGCTCAACTGTTGCCCATCGATGCCTTCGCAACCAGCCTTGATCGTATGTCACTGGATCCGGAACAAGCCCGCCGGATCACTACCGGGCTGGCAGTCCCGCAGACCGGGGTAGTGGACGGCTCATACCGGCTTTACGGGGTCGGAGAGGTGTTTCTGGGGGTTGGAACGGTAGAGGACGGGGTGTTGAAGGCCCGTCGGTTGACCAGTCAGTTGCCGGGGATAGAACAAATGGAAAACTGCTTGAGTAATCCGGAAGTTACAGGTTAAAATTGCGTGATTTTTCGTCGGAGACAGAATATGGCTGTTAGCACTGCCCAAAAGGCGCAAGTATTGCAGGATTTCCAGCGTATGAAAGGCGACACTGGGTCGCCCGAAGTGCAGGTCGCGCTGTTGACCGCGCGCATCACGGACCTTACCGAGCATTTCAAGGCCCACAGCAAGGATCACCACTCCCGTCGCGGTCTGCTGCGCATGGTGAGCACGCGCCGCAAACTGCTGGATTATCTGAAAAGAACCAAAGTAGAGCAGTACAAGACGCTGATCGAGCGTCTGGGCCTGCGCAAGTAACTGCAGCGCATGCAAGTAAGATTCGCCCGTTTTTTTGACCGGTCCGGTCGGCTGCCGACGCTGGAGGGCGTCGGTTTCTAGTCTGCATTGATCCTCCCGAAGACCGCGTGTGCGGTCTTTTTTGTTTTTGAGAAAAGGAAAAACATTTTGAACCCGGTAAAGAAAACATTGATGTGGGGCCGCCACCAGCTGACGCTGGAAACCGGCGAAATCGCGCGCCAGGCTTCCGGCGCAGTCATGGTGACAATGGAAGACACGGTGGTCCTGGTGACCGTCGTCGGCGCCCGTAATGCCAAACCGGGACAGGACTTCTTCCCGCTGACCGTCGACTATCAGGAACGTACTTACGCTGCAGGCAAGATCCCCGGCGGCTTCTTCCGCCGCGAAGGCCGTCCGTCGGAAAAGGAAATCCTGACTTCACGCCTGATCGACCGTCCGATCCGCCCGCTGTTCCCGGAAGGCTACAACAGCGAAGTACAGATCGTTGCCACGGTGATGTCGTCGAATAACGAAATCGATTCCGATATTCCGGCAATGGTCGGCGCGTCCGCCGCACTGGCACTCTCCGGCATGCCCTTTGGCGGCCCAATCGGCGCCGCCCGCGTGGGTTACGCCAACGGGCAGTACATCCTCAACCCGACGCAGACCGAGCTGAAAACTTCACAGCTCGACCTCGTGGTTGCCGGCACGCAGCAGGCCGTGCTTATGGTTGAATCCGAAGCTCAGCAGCTACCCGAAGACGTGATGCTCGGCGCCGTGGTTTTCGGCCACGACCAGATGCAGGCCGTGATCAACGCGATCAATGAAATGGTCGACGAGATCGGCGTTCCCGAGTGGAACTGGATGGCACCTCAGAAGGATGAGGCGCAGATTGCGCGCATCGCCCAAGCCGCGGAAGCCAGCCTGCGCGAGGCTTACCAGATCAAGCAGAAGCAGGCACGCACCGTCCGCCTCAAGGAAATCACCGCCAAAGTGGTTGCTGAAGTTCTGCCGGCTGATGCGACGCCCGATCAGATCAACAACGTCAAGAACGAACTGGGCAATCTGGAAGCGAAGATCGTTCGAAATCAGATTCTCGACGGCGAGCCGCGCATCGACGGCCGCGACACCCGCACCGTGCGTCCGATTACCATCCGCACCGGCGTGCTGCCGCGCACCCACGGTTCCGCACTGTTCACCCGCGGTGAAACGCAGGCTATCGTGGTGGCAACCCTCGGCACCTCGCGCGACGAGCAGATCATCGACGCGTTGCAGGGCGAATATCGCGATCGCTTCATGCTGCATTACAACTTCCCGCCGTATTCGACCGGTGAAACCGGCCGTGTCGGTTCGCCGAAACGCCGAGAAATCGGCCACGGTCGTCTCGCCAAACGCGCGCTGGTCGCTGTTCTGCCGACGGCGGAAGAGTTCGCCTATTCGATCCGTGTGGTTTCTGAAATCACGGAGTCCAACGGTTCGAGCTCGATGGCTTCGGTCTGCGGCGGCTGCCTGTCGCTGATGGATGCCGGTGTTCCGCTGAAGGGGCAGGTCGCGGGTATCGCGATGGGCCTGATCAAGGAAGGTAACCGTTTCGCCGTGCTGTCCGATATCCTGGGCGACGAAGATCACCTCGGCGACATGGACTTCAAAGTGGCTGGCACCGAAAACGGCGTGACCGCGCTGCAGATGGACATCAAGATCACCGGCATCACCAAGGAGATCATGCACGCCGCGCTGGTTCAGGCCCGTGAAGGCCGCCTGCACATTCTCGAGAAAATGCGCAGCGCGATCGATACGCCGCGGACCGAACTTTCGGCCTGGGCGCCGCGCATGATCACCATGAAGATCAAGCCGGAGAAAATCCGTGACGTGATCGGCAAGGGCGGTGCGGTGATTCGCGCGATTACCGAGGAAACCGGCACCACGATCGACATCCAGGACGACGGCACCGTCGTAATCGCCTGCGTGTCGTCGGAAGGCGGCGAGAACGCCCGCAAGCGGATCGAAGACCTGACGGCGGATGTTGAAGTGGGTCGCATTTACGAAGGCACCGTACTCAAACTGCTCGACTTCGGCGCCATCGTCAGCGTCCTGCCGGGTCGTGACGGTCTGCTGCACATCTCCCAGATCGCAAACGAGCGCGTCAACAGCGTGGCTGACCACCTCAAGGAAGGTCAGATTGTACGCGTCAAGATCATCGAGGCTGACGAGAAGGGGCGTCTGCGCCTGTCGATGAAGGCGGCCGCTGCCGAGGCTCAGGAAGCCGCTCCTGCGCAGTAATCAGGGGTAGTTACAATGACAAAGGGGGCCGATGGCCCCCTTTGTTTTTTGAATCAAAGCAGGGTTACTTGGCGACCTGACGCTCGCGCATCTCGTCCAGCGTCTTGCAGTCGATGCACAGCGTAGCGGTCGGACGGGCTTCCAGACGCTTCAGACCGATTTCGACGCCGCAGGAATCGCAATAGCCATATTCCTTGGCGCTGATGCGGGCAATCGTTTCATCAATCTTCTTGATCAGCTTGCGTTCGCGGTCACGGTTGCGCAGTTCCAGCGACATGTCGGATTCCTGGCTGGCCCGGTCATTGGGATCGGCAAAAATGGTCGCTTCGTCCTGCATCGTATGCACGGTGCGGTCGATATCCTGGGACAGCTCGCTTTTCATTTCCTCGAGCATTTTGCGGAAATGCGCCAGCTGCCGCGCATTCATGTATTCCTCTTTGCCCTTGGGTTTGTAGGCGGGGTAATTCTTGAGAATTTCGGTGGACATGAGGGTTTGTGCGCTTAAAAAAAGAGCTTTAATAGCAGAATTCGATACCTGTCGCAAGCAAGTACCGCGCTTGGGGTGCAGTTGCAGAATTGACGCTCTTGTCAGCGGTAGCGTATATTATGCCCCTTCGGTTTCGGCGGGAGAATACCCGGCTTGCCGGCCTCAAATGTGCCCGTAGCTCAACCGGATAGAGCACCGGCCTTCTAAGCCGGGGGTTGTGGGTTCGAGTCCCGCCGGGCGCGCCACAAATCAGTATGTTTTCAGGAAGTTCTCGCAGTTCAGTGGTGGCTGTAGCTCAGCTGGTAGAGTCCCGGATTGTGATTCCGGTTGTCGTGGGTTCGAGTCCCATCAGCCACCCCAGCATTTCTCCCCACTTTTTTCCTGCTTTTACCGGCGTTATTTCGTGCGCAACAGCCGCTGCTGTTCGCGCTGCCATTCCTTTTCTTTTTCGGTTGCGCGCTTGTCGTGCTGTTTCTTGCCTTTGGCGAGGCCGATTTCCAGCTTGATCCGGCCCCTGGAATAATGCAGGTCTATGGGTACAAGCGTATATCCGGCGCGTTCGACACTGCCGATCAGGCGGCTAATTTCCTCGGCGTGCAGCAGCAGCTTGCGGGTGCGCGTCGGATCCGGATGCACATGCAATGATGCGGTCGGCAGGGGCGTGATGTGGCAGCCGACAAGAAGCAGCTCGGAATTGATGACAATCACATAGGCTTCCTTGATCTGGGCGCGCCCGGCACGGATCGCCTTTACCTCCCAGCCTTCGAGCGCGATACCCGCCTCGAAGCGCTGTTCGATAAAATAGTCGTGAAACGCCTTTTTGTTCTGAACGATACTCATTGCGCAATCAAATCATGACAAACGGTATTCTAACCGGCCGGGCTGCCTCACCGATGGCAAGCTGCAAATGAACAGTGTCACCCGGTCTGCACTGGTGCCGTTCAGCGCCCAGCAGATGTTTGATCTGGTCGAGGGCGTGGAGCAATACCCGCAATTCCTGCCCTGGTGCAGTGGCACAGCCGTCAGCCATCGCGATCCGGCAGTGACTCAGGCCACCATCCATATCAATTATCGCGGCATCAAACAGAGCTTTTCGACCGAAAATCACAAAAAGCCGCCGGAGCGGATGACGCTGCAACTGGTCGAGGGACCGTTTCGCATGCTCGATGGAGAGTGGCTTTTTACCGCGCTCGGCGCCGAGGCCTGCAAAGTTGATTTCCGCCTGAGTTACGAGTTCTCAAGCACCTTGCTGGAGAAACTGGTCGGGCCGGTTTTCGGCCACATCGCCGGAACCATGGTTGACGCCTTCCTCAAGCGCGCCGATATCGTTTACGCCGAGCCATGAAAATAACCGTGGTTTATGCCCTGCCTGACCGTCAGGTGATGCGTGAGCTTGATCTGGAGGAGGGCAGCAGCCTCGGTACTGCCCTGCAGGCATCCGGCCTGCCAAGTGCGTTTCCCGAGATCGAAGAAGAATCCCTTGCGGTCGGCATTTACGGGCAAATCGCCTCTCGCACTTCGCTGCTGAAGCACGGTGACCGGGTGGAAATTTACCGGCCTTTGAATCTCGAACCCAAGGAAGCCCGGCGCAAGCGGGTGAAAAAAGGCTGATCGGCTATTTACAGTTGCTGTCGACCGCGCGCTGCGCCCGTTCAATTTCCGCAGCACGGTCACTCTCATCGAGATAGGCGCGTTCTCCGGTTTTGGGATCGGTTTTTCCGATGCGCATCCCGGCTTTCAGGCTGGTCAGATAGCCCTTGGCACTTTCGCAATTCTGGGACATGTCGGCTGCTTCCCGGTTTTTGTCCTCGGCTTTTTTTGCGCTTTCCTGCTGTTCGACCTGACGCTTACGGTATTCCGCATCCCGTTCGGCCAGCGATTTTTGTGATGCTGCAGGCGCTGATGCCGGGGCAGGGACATTGCGGATACCGGTATTTTCCGCCTTGGTGCCGGGCGGGCAGGCAGCGGCAAACTCGACGCGACCACCGGCGCCAACACACTTCATGATTTGAGCTTGCGCCAGTCCGGCCAGCAGCGCCAGGGCCAGCATTATCAGCAGTTTATTCATGGTCATCGCTTGGTCTGTGATCAATGTGCTCAGGGTGAGCCAGCACCGGGTAAAGCTGCACTGAAAATAGCCAGTTTGCCCCTTGCCGTCAATGGAACAACATCCCGCTCAGTTTACCGTTTGCACCTCAAAGTCTATAATGCGCCCTTTGCGAAGGACGCATCTCATGCGCGTGGTGCAGAAAGCCCTGACTTTCGACGATGTGCTGCTCATTCCGGCACATTCAGCCGTCCTGCCGCGCGAAGTCAGCCTCAAAACCAAGCTGACTCGCGGCATCACCCTGAACATCCCGCTGCTCGCCGCAGCCATGGATACCGTAACCGAGTCCCGCCTGGCGATTGCCATCGCCCAAGAAGGCGGTATCGGCATTGTTCACAAGAACATGACGCCCAAGGCGCAGGCCATCGAGGTCACCAAGGTCAAGCGTTTTGAAAGCGGTATCGTCAAGGACCCGATCACGATTACCCAGAACATGACTGTCCGTGACGTGCTGGCGCTGACGCAACTGCACCGTATTTCCGGTCTGCCGGTGGTTGGCACCGACGGCAAAATCGTCGGCATCGTCACCAACCGGGATCTGCGTTTCGAAAGCAAACTCAATCAGCCGGTCAAGAACATCATGACGCCGCGTTCGCGTCTGGTTACCGTCCGAGAAGGTTCGAGTCGCGAAGAAGCCCGGGCACTGATGCACAAGCACCGCCTGGAGCGTGTGCTGGTCGTCAACAAGAACTTCGAACTGCGCGGGCTGATTACCGTCAAGGACATTCTCAAGTCATCCGAACATCCCAACGCCTGCAAGGACAAGCTGGGTCGCCTGCGGGTAGGCGCGGCCATTGGCGTAGGCGAGGGCACCGAGGAACGAGCGGAAGCGCTGGTCGAAGCCGGTGTCGACGTGATCATCGTGGATACCGCACACGGACATTCCGAAGGCGTACTCAAACGCGTGCGCTGGCTCAAACGCACTTACCCGAAACTGCAGGTCATCGGCGGCAATATTGCCACGGCGGCCGCAGCCAAGGCACTGGTTGATCATGGCGCAGACGGCGTCAAAGTCGGTATCGGCCCCGGATCCATTTGCACCACGCGTATCGTCGCGGGTGTCGGCGTGCCGCAGATTACGGCTGTCGACAATGTGGCGAAGGCGCTGTTGAAGACTGATGTACCCTTGATCGCCGATGGCGGCATCCGGTATTCCGGTGATATTGCCAAATCCATTGCCGCCGGGGCACATGCGGTTATGGTGGGCAGCCTGTTTGCCGGAACCGAGGAATCACCCGGTGAAATCGAACTATTCCAGGGCCGTTCCTACAAATCCTATCGCGGCATGGGTTCGCTCGGCGCTATGCAGCAGGGTTCTGCCGACCGTTATTTCCAGGAACACGACGAACTCGACACCGAAAAGCTGGTGCCTGAAGGCGTTGAAGGTCGCGTTCCCTACAAGGGCGGTGTCGCACCGCTGATTCATCAGCTGATGGGCGGATTACGCGCCAGCATGGGTTATCTGGGCTGTGCCAGCGTGGATTCGGTACGGCGCGATGCCGAGTTCGTCGAAATCACCTCGGCCGGCATCCGTGAATCCCATGTGCATGATGTGCAGATCGTCAAGGAAGCGCCGAACTACCGCGTTGAATGATCCGTCACCGGCGCAAAGTCGCCGCCCCCCCCTGAACCCGTTAATCCGGTCCGCACGTGCAACACGAAAAAATACTTATCCTTGATTTCGGCTCGCAATACACCCAGCTGATTGCGCGCCGCGTGCGCGAACTGCATGTCTATTGCGAACTGCATCCCTGCGATGTTTCTGAAGAATTCATCCGTGAATTCAAGCCCAGCGGAGTAATCCTGTCGGGCGGCCCCGCTTCGGTTTGGGAGGAAAGCACGCCGAGGGCGCCGGCGCTGGTCTTCGAACTCGGCGTTCCCGTGTTCGGCATTTGTTATGGCATGCAGACCATGGCCGCGCAGCTCGGTGGAAAAGTTGAAATGGGCAAAGTCCGCGAATTCGGTTATGCCGAAGTACGCGCACGCGGACATACCGCGCTGCTCAAGGGAATCCAGGACCGCGAAACGCCGGAAGGTCACGGCCTGCTCGACGTGTGGATGAGTCATGGCGACAAGGTCATTGAAATGCCCCCGGGCTTCAAGCTGATGGCCAGCAATGCGACCTGTCCAATCGCCGGCATGGCCGATGAGGCGCGGCGCTTCTATGCAGTCCAGTTTCATCCCGAAGTCACGCACACCCGTCAGGGCAAGACCTTGATTGAACGTTTTGTTCTCGGCATCTGCGGGCTTGCGGGTGATTGGACGATGCCGAATTATGTTGATGAGGCCGTCGCGCGCATCCGTCGCGAAGTCGGCAAGGATGAAGTCATCCTCGGGTTGTCCGGTGGAGTGGATTCATCCGTGGCAGCCGCACTGATCCACAAAGCCATCGGCAAGCAGCTAACCTGTGTTTTTGTCGATAACGGTCTGCTGCGCCTCAACGAGGCCGAGCAGGTGATGCAGACCTTTGGACGCAATCTCGGTGTCCGGGTGATCCATGTGAATGCCCGTGACCAGTTCATGGGGCATCTAGCCGGCGTCACCGACCCGGAGCAGAAGCGCAAGATCATCGGCCGCGAATTCGTCGAGGTTTTCCAGGCTGAGTCAGCGAAGCTGCCGAATGCCAAATGGCTGGCACAGGGCACTATTTATCCCGATGTCATCGAATCAGCCGGCGCAAAAACCAAAAAAGCGCACACCATAAAATCGCATCATAACGTCGGCGGCCTGCCGGATACACTGCATCTGAAACTGCTGGAACCCCTGCGTGAACTGTTCAAGGACGAGGTGCGCGAACTGGGGCTGGCGCTCGGATTGCCGCATGACATGGTGTTCCGTCACCCGTTTCCGGGCCCCGGTCTGGGGGTGCGCATTCTCGGTGAAGTCAAAGCGCAATTTGCCGACCTGCTGCGCGAAGCTGACGCCATATTTATTGAAGAATTGCGTGCTTCGGGCTGGTATGACAAGACAGCGCAGGCTTTCGCAGTTTTCCTTCCGGTCAAATCCGTCGGCGTAATGGGTGACGGCCGTACTTATGAATATGTCGTGGCTTTGCGTGCTGTGCAGACCACCGATTTCATGACAGCGCACTGGGCCGAATTGCCCTACAGCCTGCTGGGCAAGGTTTCCAACCGCATCATCAATGAAGTTCGGGGCATCAACCGGGTGGTCTACGATATTTCCGGGAAGCCGCCGGCGACGATTGAGTGGGAGTGATTCCGCATCAATTTTTTCATTCAAAAACGTTCATAAAATTGAATGCAAAACATTGAATTAAAATAGTTATTTTAGTTTTAGTCATGCAAGCGCTATTATCAGAACACAATCTTTTTGATCGGTATTTCTGACGGTCGAATTTCATCACGCCGCACCGACAAATTTTTTACCGTCGAGCGCGTGACGGTAAAAAAAGAGCGTGTAGCGTGCTGACCTGCATCAAACTCAAGAGCCTCAAGCCCCGCGATAAAAGCTACAAAGTCACCGATCGCGAAGGCTTATACGTAAAGGTTTCCCCAACAGGCAATTTCACATTCCGCCTTGATTACTGCTATATAGTTCGCAGGGAGACGCTGACCTTCGGCCGGTATGGCTTGGGCGGCTAACCCCTGGCGGAAGCCCGTGATAAGGCCTACGAGGAGCGCAAGCAGCTTCGTGACGGTATTTCCCCGGCTCGGGAAAGGGTGCTTTCAAGCGGCTCAAACTGTTGAATTACAATAAATTCTGCGCCAGGTTTTTCATTGAATTTTGAGCCACCCCTTGTCAGTGCCTGACCGCAAATTTCTTCGAGATAATCAATTTTCAGAAAATTGATGACCGCCATGCCTGAAACTGCAACGCCGATCACCCTGTATGGCATCCGTAATTGCGACACTGTCAAAAAAGCGCGGGCATGGCTGGACAGGCAGGGTGTGGCCTACACCTTTCATGACTACAAGGTCGCCGGCATTGAGCGCACCCAGTTGGAGCAATGGTGTGCAGAACTGGGCTGGGAGCGCGTGCTGAACAGCGCCGGGACGACATTCCGCAAGCTCGCCGAATCTGACAGGAAAAGCCTGGATGAGGTGCGAGCGATCCGTCTGATGCTGGAGCAACCCTCTTTGATCAAACGCCCCATGCTGGATCTCGGCAAGAGCCGACTGATTGGTTTCAAGCCTGAAGAATATCGCAGGGCTGAAGAACTGAAGCGATGAGGGATAGCGACTATATGCAGCATGCACTGGATCTGGCGGCGCAGGCCGCAGCCGCCGGGGAAGTGCCGGTCGGGGCGGTGGTAGTGCACCAAGGCGTTATCGTCGGGCGCGGTTTTAATCAGCCGATTTCCCGGGCCGATCCATCGGCACATGCCGAAATCATGGCACTGCGTGATGCCGGTCAGGCTTTGGGCAATTACCGGCTGGCTGATTGCGATTTGTATGTCACCCTGGAACCCTGCGTGATGTGTAGCGGCGCGATCATGCATGCCCGTATCCGCAAGGTCGTCTTTGGTGCAACGGACCCCAAAACCGGCGCCTGCGGCAGCATCATCGATCTTTTTGCCGAAAGCCGCCTGAATCACCACGCCACGGTAATTGCAGGCGTCAAGGCACCCGAGTCCATCACTTTGCTGCAGAATTTCTTCGCCAGCCGGCGCAATAAATCTTGAAAATCAACATTAAAATAAAATCACAAACTCTTGATTTAATTGATTATCAAGACGATATTTTATTGCAATATTCCATTTCCAGCGCGCTCAAAGGAACCGGCCAGGACAGCGGTAGCTACTGCACACCCTTAGGCAAGCACATCATCCGCGCCAAAATCGGTATCGGCGAGCCGGAAAACACCGTTTTTGTCGGTCGCCGCCCGACCGGTGAGATCTACAGCCCGGATCTGGCAGAACAATTCCCGGGACGCGACTGGATTTTGACTCGGATTCTCTGGTTATCTGGCTGCGAACCCGGTTTCAATCGTCTCGGCAGCGTCGATACCATGCGTCGCTACATTTATATCCACGGCAGCCCCGATTCGGTGCAAATGGGGCAGCCGGGCTCGATCGGGTGCATCCGCATGCGCAACTCCGATATCGTCGAATTATTTGATCGGGTACCGGCCGGAACCCCCGTCAATATCGCCCTATAAACAGTGGTTTAGTGCTTCCTGTAAGTCTTGGAAGCACTGCGTGATCGCGTGTTTTCGTCTACCATTTTTGATTAAATTTTCTTTTAAAACAAACAGTTGATCGTTTGAACTGGCTGCGTTGTGCAATGCGCCAAAATGGGCTAAATTGTGCACCGCAACTGCCGTTGTTAAGGCAGTAACCACGAAAAGGGCGAAGCATGCGACTCAAAGACAAGGTAGCCATCATCACCGGCGCAGGGCGCGGCATCGGACAGGCTACGGCACTCAAATTCGCCCGCGAAGGCGCGAAAGTCATGGTGTGCGACATCAACCAAGACTGGATTGATGAAACAGTCAAGCTGTGCAAAGCAGCAGGTGGCGACGCCATCGGCCAGGTCGCCGATGTTCGCGACATGAAGTCATTGGAAGCCATGGTCAAGTCCACGGTCGACAAGTGGGGCCGGGTTGATTGCCTAGTCAACAACGCGGGTATTGTGGCCGATGCCCAGCTGAAGAATATGACCGAAGAACAATTCGACCGGGTCATCGACATCAATCTGAAGGGTGTCTACAACTGCACCAAAGCCGTTGTGAACAAGATGCTGGAGCAGCAGTCGGGTGTGATCCTGAATGCATCGTCCATCGTCGGTCTCTACGGCAATTTCGGTCAGACCAACTATGCAGCCGCGAAGTTCGGTGTCATCGGGATGGCGAAGACCTGGGCCCGTGAACTGGGCCGCAAGGGCATCCGTTCCAACGCTGTGTGCCCGGGCTTCATCTCGACGCCGATCATCAGTTCGGTTCCCGAGAAAGTGATCCATGCCCTCGAAGATCGCGTGCCGATGGGACGTTTGGGCAAGCCCGAGGAAATCGCCAATACCTTTGCTTTCCTGGCCTCGGATGAAGCCAGCTACATCAACGGCGCCGTCATCGAAGTCAACGGCGGCCTCACGATCTAAGGGCATCAATAATGCGCCGGCGCTCAGCCGGCCAGCAATGCCTGCAACGTCGTGCGGTCGGGTGACTGCACGATACCTTTCTCCGTAATCAGTGCGCTTACCAATTCGGCCGGCGTGACATCAAAAACCGGATTGGCCATGCGGATGCCCTGCGGCGCCCAGCGCTGATCGCGGTAGCCCGCAACTTCATCCACCGAACGTTCCTCGATCGGAATCGATGCGCCGTCCGGCTTATCCAGGTCAATGGTTGATAAAGGGCAGGCGACGTAGAACGGTATGCCATGCCGCATCGCCAGCACAGCCATCATGTAAGTGCCTATCTTGTTGGCAACATCGCCGTTGGCGGCGACACGGTCAGCGCCGACAATAACGGCATCGATGCGGCGGTTGCTCATCAAATGGCCTGCCGCGCTGTCGGCAATCAGCGTTACGGGAATGCCGTCCTGCTGCAACTCCCAGGCAGTAAGCCGGGCGCCCTGCAGGAAAGGCCGGGTTTCATTGGCGATGACTTCAATGCGTTTACCGGTTTCAATCGCAGAACGGATCACGCCTAGCGCAGTGCCATGACCGGCGGTTGCCAGCGCACCTGCATTGCAATGGGTCATCACGCAGGCGGATGACGGCAGCAGGGCGGCGCCATGCGCACCCAGTGCGCGGTTGGTCTGCAGATCGTCGGCGGTGATCTGATGGGCCGCCGCAAGTAATTCGGCGGCGCAGTCCGTGCTGCTCACGCTGCGGCAATTCTTCATCACGCACCGCATCCGGTTCAGCGCCCAGACCAGATTTACCGCTGTCGGACGGCTGCCGGCGAGCAAATCAAATGCCGGCTCCATTTCCCGTTTAAATTGATCGCGCGAAGTCCCGCGCAGTTTTTGCGCCTCCAGTGCGATGCCATAAGCGGCCGCACAGCCGATAGCCGGTGCGCCGCGCACCACCAGATCACGGATGGCCTGTGCAGCAGTCGCGGCCGAATCACAGCGCAGGTATTCGCAGCGGTCGGGAAGCCACCGCTGATCGAGCAGTTCAAGACCGTTATTCGTCCAACGCAGGGTATGAAATGCAGGCATGGTATCCGCTGTCAGTCGTTTGATTGTGCGCGCACGCGTTGCTCAAAGCCGCCGTATTCCAGTTCGGCACGTGCGATGTCTTCTGCAGGCGCGGCGCAATACCGTCCGTGCGCAGTGGCTCGACTAATGATCGCGATGTCGTGGAGATAGATTTCCGCGGCGACAGCGGCGTAATGCGCATTGACGCCGAAGGCACAGAGTCCGAAAGAGGGATCGAGGGCAATGCGCGGCGCGGCATCGATAGTGTGCGGCGCTTCGCCGAGTGTCTGCTGCAGATAGTCCCGATAGGACCGCGCATAGACTGCTATGTCGCCGTCGATCAGCGGCAACCGCTTGGTAAATATCGCGTGCTGTGGCGTAGGCGGTCCCTGCCGCGATATGTCCGCAAGATCAATGCGGCGCGCATAGGCGAGAGTCTGTGCTGTGCTCACCCGGCACAGACTCAGCGGGAATCCGGCCACGGCTGAAGCGGCTTGCCGGAGCGACTCCGCCCGGTCTTCACCGGACGCGATGGCATCCGTTTCCGGCAGCACCCATGCGCCGCGAGATTGCAGCCAGTCTTCGGCGCGATTCACCAGTCGCAGCAGATTTTCATAGGACTCCCGGGCTGTGTTGCCGAAAGCGACAACACCATGAAATGCCAGAATCAGGCCGATGGCGCGATCTGTTGCGCAGGACTCAAATACGGCCTTGCAGGCCCGCGCCAGCGCAGCACCGGAATGACGGTAGGGCACGACCGGGGCCAGATCGCCGAACACTTCAGCGCAGCGCTCTTCGCAGTTGGTGACGTTGGCAACCGCCAGCACCGCATCAGCATGCGCGTGTTCAACATAGGCATAGGGCAGGGCCGCGTGCAGCAGGGTTTCAATGGAAGGTTTTGCCGCCTTCGGCGAATGCTTGCAATCGTCGACACGCCGTATCAACTCGACATCGGAAATCTGCTCATCCTTGAGCAGGGCGCGCAACCGCAGCAAATCGAGCGCCGTGAAGTGCTCCTCACTGACCGCACCGAGATCGGCGCCTGTGCCTTTGACGTAAAGCGTGTCGGCGGCTTTCAGCGAGGTATTGCCGCCGCCATATAACACCATGTCCTTGTTGCCGCCGATCAGCCTTGATGTGTAGGCGCGCAATGCGAGCGGTGCATTGATACTCGCCGCAAGGGTGTTATCCCAGAGGTTTTGCATGATCGTTCATGTCGTCCAGGCGGTCATTATAATCGCGACATGTCATCACCTCCCGGATTCAGTGTGCGAACCGCCTCATGGCAGGAGGATCTGGCGCCCTTACAGGATTTGCGTCGGACCGTGTTTATCCTGGAGCAACAGGTGCCGGAATCGCTGGAATGGGATGAATTTGACGCGGTATCCCAGCATGCTTTGGCCATTGATGCACATGGCCATGCCATCGGCACCGGCCGCCTGCTGCCGGACGGCCATATCGGGCGCATGGCAGTCAGGCATGAATGGCGCGGTCAAGGTGTCGGCGGCGCGATCCTTCAATTTCTGGTGGATTGCGCCAAGCGACGGGGCGATGCCGTCCTGCATCTCAACGCCCAGACCCATGCCATCGGCTTTTACGAAAGACACGGTTTTGTCGTTTATGGCGAAGACTTTCCGGATGCCAGCATTCCGCACCGGCGCATGACGCGGGTGCTTCAGCCTGTCGCGAGCTGAAGCCTGAAGGCGCGGGCATCTTCGCCGGCAGGAACGCCGCCGGGCCCGAAACGTTTCTCATGGAAAAACACGTCGCCAGCGGCATTAACCAGCACCACAGTGGATGTGCGGGTGCCGTAGTGTTCACCGCGGATAAAGGGCGGTGACAGTTCCTTTTCGCGCTGACGCGTAATGCCGGTATCGGGTAACAGCTGATCCGGTGCCGACTGATCATTCAGCAGCACCGGAAACAACACGGCGCTGATGGCGTCCGGGTCATCAAAGCCGGTAGTCGAAGACAGCGAGGCAGTACCTGCCGTGACTTTCGGCCACGGCGTATTCAGCAGATGGTTGCTCAGTCCGTGCACGCCCGGGGCAATGGACTGCGGTTGCGCGATGCGGTTGGAATAGAAATGCAGCGCATCCAGATCCCCGGCAATCATGCTGTACGGGTTGTATTCGGCATTGCGGCTGGCGGCTTGCCTTAAAAATTCTTCGGCGTTTGCCGTTCCGGCGAGAAATCCGCTGACCAACTCACCGCGGGAACGTGGTGCTGCAGGCCCCGGCACACCCTCACGATAGTTGGTAATGGCGGCAAACCGGCCGTCACCATGCAAGCCCATCCAGGTGCCGCCTTTTTCCAAGTCACGGCCGGCATAAATATCCGGCTGGTCATCCCAGAAGGCCGCCGCTGCGGCTGGGCGGCTGTGATGCTCATCACGATTGGCGGCGACCACCAGCGGGAAATGGCGGTGGGCCTTGAAACTGAACAGGATCAGGCACATGGCCTTATTCGCTGAAACACTCGGTATGTCTGCCGCTGCCGGCCTGCAGGAAATTGGCGATGCCGCTGCCGGTCACCGCTTCAGCAAGTTCCCATTCAAAACTTGCTTCATCCGGGACGTTTTCGTAAATCTCCATCCACAGCAGAGGCTCATTGCGTTTTTTCATGACGCGCCCCTGTACACCGGTCTTGCGCTGCACGGCATCGAACAGATACTCGACGGCAACGGCACAGGCGCCGGTTTTCGCGGGGTCAACGCGGTAATAAATATAGTAAGACCAGTTCATGTTCAGCCCATTGAATAAGGAAGCGTTTTGAGTGACAGCAAGGGCCCCTGCAAGGATCCGCAGTGATAGCTTGCAGTCACCGCATTCGCGGTTTGTAGCACAGCCAGCACTTCCTGATGGCCATCGCCTGCAGACGATACGGAGACAACCATTCCTGCGGCCTGATCGCCGAGTTCATGGCAATACAGTTTGTCGCCTGGAGCGGCGGCGGCCACGGAAGCACGATACATGCGCTGTTTCAGCCGGCCGAGATAGTGTGTGCGGGCGACAATTTCCTGGCCCGGGTAACAGCCTTTGGTATAACTCAGCGCACCGATCAGATCGAGATTGACCATTTGCGGTACAAATTGTTCCTGCGTTGCTGGCCTGATGAATGGGATGCCGCAGGCAATGTCCGCGGCATTCCAGGCGCCATTATCCGCGGCCAGGTTTGATGTATCCCCGGCCTTGACCGCGAGAAAACGATTGCCGGGCAGTCGGATGGTCGTCACCGCACCTTCAATCCAGACGCCATGAATCTGCTCCGACACCTGCGCGCCAAGACCGGCCAATGCGGATGCGGTATCGGAGCCCAGCACTCCGATGCAGGCTACAGTCGTAGTGATGTCTTCGGCTTTGACCTTGGCGCGGAGGATGTACATCGACAGGCGCTTGCGCAGCGGCTCGGCAATTGAAGAAGGCAGCAGCATCTGATAACCGTCGCCTTCACGCCACAGCAGAAAGGTCGCGAGCAGGCGGCCCTTGGGCGTGCAATAACCTCCGTAAGTACTGCTGGCGGTTTTAAGTCCCTGAACGTCGCAGGTCAATTGCCCGTGCAGAAACGCCGTGGCATCCGGCCCCGAGAAGCGCAGCAGTGAAAAATCTTCAAGTAATGCGGCAGACATAATGGTTTGTGCTGATCAGCGAACCCGCGATAATAGCGCCGTTGTTCATACTTGTAAAATATTCCATTAAAAACAAAGGGTTATTGTTTTCCTCTCGAATTGCATTCCGGCGCTGAATCCGCTGCAATGCCGGCGATGAACAAGCTGAATCCACTGCGGGTTGAACTCAAGCCTTCACAACGGCTTACTGCACTGTTGTTTACCGCGCATGGCGGGGCCTTGCTGTTGCTGACGATCCTGCCATTGCCGCTTTGGATCATCGTCCCGATCGCGGCAGTGCTGCTGTGGAGTGCCGTGCACACGACCTTGCGCCATGCGCGGCGCCGGGGAGTGCATGCAGTTACTGCACTGGAACTCGCAGACCGCGAACAACTGCAGTTTCGTACGGGTGATGGGACCTGGCATCGCGGGCAGCTGCTGGACAGCAGCACCATCAGCTTGTGGATGGTTCTGCTGAACCTCCGCACCGACCGCGGCCGCATCCTGCATGTGGTGATTCCCGGCGATGGCATCAGCGCGGATGATTTCCGCCATCTGCGGGTCTGGCTGCGCTGGGGCCCGCGACCGGCCGGCGAAGAAGCCGATAACGCCTGATATCCGGTCAGTGTTCTTCCGGCGGTTTAACGGCCCGGAACATGCGCAGCAGAGTCAGGTCATAAACAATTTTCAGTGCGCCGCAGATCACCAGCGGCCAGCCGAAGGGGCTCGCGACCAGCAGTGCGCCGGCAATCGACGGACTCAGCGCGCTGGCCAGACTGCGTGGCACCGCGGTAACACTCGCGGCTGCCGGTCTTTCTCCCGGCGATACCACCGCCATGACATAAGAGGTTCTTGCCGGCACATCCATCGACGACAGTGCGCTGCGCAGGAACAGGAACAGCAGCGCCAGTTCCAGTGTCGGCATGAACGGTACCAGGATCAGAAACAAATTGGCCGGCAGATGGGTGAACACCATGGTGTTGATCAGCCCGAAGCGGGCAGTGACACGCGCTGCGGCGAGATGGGAAAAAGCCGTCAGTAATCCGGTCCAGAAAAAAATATTGCCGGCCGCCGCGACCGACAGATCAAAACGCTGCAGCAGCCAAAGCGCAAGCAGCGACTGCACGGCAAAACCGCCGGCGAATGAATCGATGCTGAACAGCGCCGCCAGGGTGTAGACAATACGGCGCGACTTGCCCAGCGGCACCGGCTGTTCGTGGGTCTGCGCTTCCAGCGCCGGCGACAGGCTGCGGTACAGCAACAGGCTGGCAAGTCCCAGCACGCCATACAACACAAACATCACGCGTACGGTCAGCAGAAGGGCAGGATCACCGCCGGCCGAGAACAGGTCAGGAACACCGGCGGCCTGCGCGCCGATGGCGGCAACCAGCGCACCGATCAGACTGTAGCGTGCAAACAATGCCGTTCGGGACTGCGGCGTGGCCGCCCTTGCGAGCAGCGTCTGTTCGAGCGGTGAAAACGGGGTCACATCGCTGGCTGACGGATTCAAAGTGCCGATCACCGCGATGATCAGCAAGGGCCAGAAGTCCGTAAAGACTGCTGCGGCGAATCCGGTGAGGCCCATCAATACGCTGGCCGCCAGCAGCAGATACCGCGTCGAATGACGATGCGCGATGAAGCCGATAGCCAGCGTCATCAGACCTGACCCGAGCAGCGTGGCTGTGACCAGCAGACCGATCTCCAGCGCGCTGTAGCCGAGCAGAGTCAGATAATAGGGCAGCAGCAAACTGACATAACCATCACCGAAAGCGCGCAGGGCGCGTGCAGCGAGCAGCAGGCGCGCATCCGGCAACGTGCCCGGCGGCATCAGTAAATTCCGAAACGGCGGCATGCTCATGACTGAAGAATAGCAGTAACACTGCATGCCGCCGGCAGGTTCCTCCGGCGGGTGATGCGGCTGCGTTATACTGACTCGATCAAAAAACCATGCGCGCGGAGGATTCATGATCGAGCTGTACAGCTGGGCGACGCCGAACGGCCACAAAATCCACATCATGCTCGAAGAAACCGGCCTGCCTTACCGGGTAAATGGCGTGAATATCCGCACCGGCGATCAGTTCAAGCCCGGTTTCCTGAAAATCAGCCCGAACAACCGCATCCCGGCGATCGTTGATCCGCAGGGCCCCGGCGACAAACCGCTGTCACTGTTCGAGTCCGGTGCGATTCTGCTTTATCTGGCTTCAAAAACCGGCCGTTTCCTGCCGGAGGATGTGGCGCAGCGCTGGTCCTGTATGCAATGGCTGATGTGGCAGATGGGCGGCGTCGGCCCGATGTTCGGTCAAGCCAATCATTTCCGGCGTTACGCAAAAGACAAGATCGAATACGCAATCGACCGCTACACCAGCGAAGCCAACCGGCTGACGCATGTGCTCGACAAGCAGCTCGCGCAATCGAAATTTGTGGCCTGCGACGAATACAGCATTGCCGACATGGCGATTTTCCCGTGGATGCGCGGCGCCGACAGCCGTGGCATTGACATGAGTGAATACCCCAATGTCAAACGCTGGTTTGACAGCATCAACGCTCGACCTGCCGTGCTGCGCGCGTTGCAGGTTCTGTCCACTGAATCGAACAGCAATCCGGTCGACGACAAGGCGCGTGAGGTGATGTTCGGCAAAACCCAGTTCCAGAAACGCTGATCTCCGGGAATACCGAATTGACTTCCCGCAACCGTAACGTCGGTTTGCTCTGTGCCTCCCAAGCGCTGCTGTTCACCAACAACACCATCCTGATTTCGATCAACGGCTTGGCCGGTTACGCACTGGCCAGCGACAAGTCACTGGCGACGCTGCCGGTGACCGCCTATGTCGTGGGTGCCGCGCTGACCACCGTCGCGGTATCGCAGCTCATGCGCAGGGTGGGGCGGGTCAACGGGTTTTCGATCGGCACGCTGATTGGTATTTTCGGCGCCTTGGTCTGCGGCGCGGCGGTATACGCCCACAATTTCTGGATGTTGTGCCTGGGCACGCTGATCATGGGCATTTACAACGCTACTGGCCAGTATTACCGTTTTGCCGCAGCAGACGTTTCCAGCGCCGAATTCAAGAGCAAGGCAATATCGCTGGTGATGGCCGGTGGACTGGTCGGCGGCATCATCGGGCCGCAAACCAGCAAAATGACCAAGGATCTGCTGTCGGCGGAATTTCTCGGCAGCTATCTGGTGCTGATCGGTTTCTGCCTGTTGGCACTGGTCCTGCAGCGGATGATGGATATCCCGCGTCTCACCGAAGCAGAGCAGAAGGAGCAGGGACGACCGCTCTCCGAGATCGCCCGTCAGCCGGCTTTTATTGTCGCCGTCCTCAGCGGCATGATCGGTTATGGCGTGATGAACCTGCTGATGACCGCAACACCACTGGCAATGCGCTCCTGTTCGCACCCGTTCAGCGATGCCGCCTTTGTCATCCAGTGGCACGTCATCGCGATGTTTGCGCCGTCCTTTTTTACCGGCGCGCTGATCAAGCGCTTTGGCGTGCGCACCATCCTGTTCACCGGCGTACTGCTGAGCCTGTCCTGCGTCGCCATCGCCCTGAGCGGCGTGGAAGTCATGCATTTCTGGATTGCGCTGATGCTGATCGGCGTCGGCTGGAACTTCATGTATCTGGGCGGCACGACGCTACTGACGGAGACCCATACCCCGGCTGAAAAAGCCAAGGTGCAGGGCGCCAACGACATGGCCATTTTCATTACTATGGCAATCAGTTCGGCTTCGTCAGGCTGGCTGTTCTCGGCGCGCGGCTGGGAGGTCATGAATTACGGCGCTGTCCCGTTTTTGCTGGTCACCGGGCTGGCCATTCTTTTCCTGAGGGGCGGCAAGCGCCCGCTTGCCGACTGATGCCAGATAGTGGCGTTTTGAGGTAAAATTAGGGGCTCTACGGGCAGAGCGGAAACCAGAATCTTTCGCTTTGCCTTTGTTTTTTTCATAAAAATCAACGTGTTCTGCAAGAGGAGTCTCTGATGAATCAGCCCGCGACCAATGCGCAGATTGCGCCGACGATGGACGCACCGGCTTATGTCACGCACGCCAGGCTCAAAGCCTGGGTGGCTGAAGTCGCAAAAATGACCAAACCCGATCGCATCGTCTGGTGCGACGGTTCCCAGGAAGAATACGACCGCCTGTGCAACGAAATGGTCGCTGCAGGCACGCTGATCCGCCTGAACCAGGAAAAACGCCCGGGGTGTTTCCTTGCCCGCTCGGATCCTGATGACGTGGCCCGCATGGAAGACCGCACCTTTGTCTGCAGCAAGAACAAGGAAGATGCCGGTCCGAACAACAACTGGATGGCGCCCGAAGAGATGAAGGCGACCATGAGCAAGCTGTATGACGGCTGCATGCGCGGCCGCACGATGTATGTCATCCCTTTCAGCATGGGTCCGCTGGGCTCGCACATCGCCCACATCGGCGTCGAGCTGACGGATTCCGCCTATGTCGTTGCCAGCATGCGCATCATGACCCGCATCGGCAGCAAGGTGCTGGACATCCTCGGCGCTGATGGCGAGTTCGTGCCTTGCCTGCACTCCGTGGGAATGCCGCTGGAAGCGGGGCAGAAAGACATTCCCTGGCCGAGCAGCAAGGAACACAAGTTCATCACTCATTTCCCCGAAGAAAAGCTGATCTGGTCTTACGGCAGCGGCTACGGCGGCAACGCGCTGCTGGGCAAGAAATGCTTCGCGCTGCGCATCGCTTCGATCATGGCGAAAGAGCAGGGCTGGCTGGCTGAACACATGCTGATCCTTGGCATCCAGCCCCCCAACGGCAAAAAGCATTACATTGCAGCCGCTTTCCCCAGCGCATGCGGCAAGACCAATCTGGCCATGCTGGTGCCGCCGAAAGCGCTGGAAGGCTGGAAAGTCACGACCATCGGCGAAGATATTGCATGGATCAAGCCGGGTCCCGATGGCCGTCTTTATGCGATCAATCCCGAATCCGGTGCCTTCGGCGTCGCCCCGGGAACCTCGACAGAGACCAACGCCAACTGCCTGGCCGCGCTGCATAAAAACACCATCTTCACCAATGTCGCGATGACCGACGACGGTGACGTGTGGTGGGAAGGCTTGAGCAAGGAAGCGCCGATGCACCTGATCGACTGGACCGGCAAATCGTGGACGCCGGACAGTGGTCGCCTGGCAGCGCATCCGAACTCGCGCTTTACCGTGCATGCTTCGCAGATTCCCTGCATGGACGAGGACTGGGAAAATCCTGCCGGCGTGCCGATCAGCGCTTTCCTGTTCGGCGGCCGCCGCACGACCACCGTGCCGCTGGTCACTGAAGCCAAGGACTGGAAACACGGCGTTTACCTCGCGGCAACGATGGCCTCCGAAACCACGGCTGCGATCGTGGGCAAGGTCGGCGTGGTGCGCCGCGATCCGTTCGCCATGCTGCCGTTCTGCGGCTATCACTTCGGCGACTACTTCAAGCACTGGCTGAACGTCGGCAGCAAGGTCAAACAGGCGCCGAAGATTTTCGCGGTGAACTGGTTCCGTCGCGATTCCAACGGCAAGTTCATGTGGCCCGGCTTCGGCGACAACATGCGCGTGCTGAAATGGGTGGTCGAGCGTTGCGAAGGTAAGATCAGCGCAGCCGAGACCCCGATCGGCAACATGCCGCGCTACGAGGACATGGAGTGGAACGGCATGAGCAGCTTCAGCCGTGAAGCCTTCGACGAACTGACGCATGTGGATCACGACGCCTGGCGCGCCGAGGTCAAGGACCACGAGGAACTCTTCGGCAAGCTCCAGTCGAGACTGCCCGCGGAGATGACCGCACAGCGTCAGGCTCTGGAGAAAGCGCTATAAGCGTTTTTCACAGTCTGCTTGCAGCGACAACGGCGACGGCGCTTTTGCGCCGCCGCCGTTTTATTTTTTAACAGGAGCAGTGCCCATGAAACCCAACTACGGTTTTGCCAAACGGCAGCGGGAACTGGCAAAAAAGCAGAAAAAAGAAGAAAAGAAACTGCGCAAGCAGGCGGAAGAGGCGCCGCAGGTCGAAGGCGGTGAGACGCCGGAGCCGGTGCAGTCAGCCGAACCCGGAACGCCGCAGAGCGCCTGAGCGCCCTGGGTTTTATTCTTCCCTGAAGCCGATTACCTTGATCAGCTTCGTATAACGCGCCAGTTCGGCCTTGATGTGCTCGGCGAGCTGCTGCGGCGTGCTGCCTTCCGGCTCATAACCGACACGGGCGATCTTTTCCTGCATGTCTTTCGATTGCATGGCGGCAATGACTGCGCCGTTCAACCGCTCAATCACTGGCTGGGGTGCACCTTTCGGTGTCACCAACCCGTACCAGGGCGTCATTTCATAGCCGGGCATACCACTTTCAGCAATCGTCGGTATGTTGCGGTCCAGCGGGGAGCGTTTGGCGCTGGTGACCGCGATAACACGGAGCTTTTTGGCATTTACGTATGGCGAAAGCGCCGACAGGCTACCGAAAGTCATCGTGGTTTCACCGCTGAGCACCGCGTTCAGCGCCGTATTGCCGCCTTTGTAAGGCACATGCAGCATGTCCACTTTGGCGAGCACCTTGAACTGCTCACCGGAGAAATGAGTTCCCGTACCGGCGCCGGCAGATGAGAAAGTCAGTTGTCCGGGCCGCGCCCTGGCGAGTGCGATGACTTGTTTGACAGTATTCGCAGGGAGTGACGGATGTACAGCGAGTGCAAATGACTGTCTGGCCAGTAATGAAACCGGTTCGAAATCGCGGACCGGATCATAGTTGAGTTTTGGGCGCAGATTAGGCAGCAGGGCATAGGTGGTATGGCTGGTGATCAGCAGGGTGTAGCCGTCTGCGGGCGCACGGGCGACGAGTTCAGCGCCGATGGCGGTGCTGCCGCCGGGGCGATTGTCGACAAGCATCTGCTGCCCCAACCGTCTGCCGAGATCATCGGCGACGATGCGTCCGATGATGTCGTTGCCGCCACCGGGCGGGTAGGGGATAACCACGCGAACCGATTTTGCCGGATAAGCCGGTTGCGCGATGACAGGACTCGAACAGCACAAAAGGCTGATCGCAATAATAAAAACGGGTACGCGCAGCATTCCGGATGTTCCGTATGGATAAAGTGAATGATTGAACAATAAAGCATTATTTTGTCTTTCGCGGCTGCAGGTCCACTTGGTGATCCGCTTGTTGACCCGTTTGTTGACCGTTAGCCGCTTGCTTCCTTGCAGAGTGCCCGATACTCTGATGATTGACAGGCATCAACTGCAATGCCGTTCTCCCAGATACCGAAAACCATGACCGCAGAACAAACCGAATTCCTCAGCGCCGCTGAACAGGGAAGGCTGATCCGCAACCGCAAGCTTTCCCCCGTGGAGCTTGTTCAACACTGCCTGGATCGCATCGAACGCTGGGATCCGGTGCTGCGCGCCTACATCACTGTTTGCGCGGAATCGGCACTCGCCGAGGCGCGCACGGCAGAGCGTGAAATTAGCGCAGGTCGCTGGCGCGGTCCCATGCACGGCCTGCCGTTTGGCGTGAAAGACCAGTTGAACAGCAAAGGCGTGTTGACCACACTTGGATCACGCGTGCTTGCCAACAATGTGCCGGATCATGATGCCGCAGTGATTGAGCGACTCAAGGCCGCCGGCGCGATTCTGATCGGCAAGGAAAACCTGCATGAGTTCGGAAAAGGCGGCACCGTGGATTTTGCCTACGGCCAGCCGCGTAATCCCTGGGATATCAACCGTAATCCTGCCGGCTCTTCGAGCGGCTCAGGCATCGCGGTTTCCGCGGGATTCTCGTCAGGTTCACTGGGCGAGGACACCGGCGGCTCCGTGCGCAGTCCTGCGGCTGCCAACGGCATCGTCGGTCTGCGCCCAACCTTCGGCCGGGTCAGCCGCTGGGGCGGCGTCATGTACGGCTGGACCGCGGATACCATCGGACCGCTGACGCGGACCGTCGAAGACAATGCATTGTTCCTGCAGGCCATTGCCGGCCATGATCCGCGCGATCCGCTGTCCAGCGACCGGCCGGTGCCGGACTATGCCGCGACACTGAATAAGGGCGTGCGTGGCCTGACCCTCAGCGTGGTGCGTGAACTGAGTTGGCCTGACGGCGCCAATGCCGAAGTTGTTGCCGCAGTGAAAGAATCCATCCGTGTCTTTGAAAGTCTCGGTGCGACCGTTCGTGAAGTGTCGTTGCCAAAAGCCAAATATTCAGTGCCGCTGCAACTACTGACCTCGGATTCGGATATTGCGGCGATGATGCTGCGCAAATGGTTGCGTACGAACTGGAACGATCTGGATGTCGGTACCCGGACGCGGCTCGCCGCAGGCTGCCTGATTCCGGCCGCGGTCTATCACCGCGCGATGCGCGGAAGGGCGCTGGTCCGGCGCGAAGTCCTCGACGTGCTGCAAGGCGTTGATGCTCTGATCTGCCCGACCAGTCTGCAGCCGCCGGGACTGATTGATGCCGTCAAGGAAACCGTGACCTCGGAAGAGGACATGGAGAAAAAAGTGATCCTGCGCCGGATCAGCACCTATCCTTTCAGCATGGCCAACATCCCGGCGCTGGCGCTGCCGATGGGTTTTACCGGTAACGGTCTGCCGCTGTCCCTGCAAGTGGCAGGTAAGCCCTTCGCCGAAGCCACGGTATTCAGCATCGCTCATGCCTACGAACAGGCTACGGCATGGCATAAACGTCATCCTGACCTGCAACGCATCACCACCGGAGCCAAGACTTCATGAAACTGACGCGTGAACAGACAAGGACACTGGCGGCCGCCGTGGGACTGGATATTCCCGATGCGGACATCGACAACGTGGCGCTGCGCGCATCCTCACTGCTGGCGTCCATGGCACGAATGGAAGCCGAACTCGGTCCGGAACTGGATGCGGTCGAGCCGCTGCCGCCGGTTTTTCCGCGCGAGGATTTCATCTGAATCAGCGGCCCCTGCGACATGGCAAGAACCTTGCTCTAACCGCCATGAGCCGGCAATATTTTGGCTGCCGGATCATCAGAAACATGAATAAATATTTAAAGGAATCAAATGGTTATGAATATCCGTCGTCTCTGGGCACTTCCTACGCTGGTTCTGGCGACATGCACCATCAGCCCTCTGGCAACCGCGCAGGCGGTCAAAGCTGGTGCCGATTACCCGAATCGTCCGGTACGGATGATTGTTTCCGCGGCTCCCGGCGGCAGCAGCGACGGCGCTGCGCGTGTGATCGGCCAGCGTCTCGGTGAGAAATGGGGGCAACAGTTTGTCATCGACAATCGCGGCGGGGCAGGCGGCATTCTCGGCGCAGGTACTATCGCGCAGGCACTGCCCGACGGTTACACCATCGGCGTCGTGTCGCTGCGTTTTGCCGTCAATCCCAGCCTGCTCAAGGTACCTTTCGATACGGTCAAGGATTTCACCCAGCTGTCGATGACGGCAGCCGTGGGCAACGTGCTGGTGGTGAATACAAAATCGACTATGCAGACCGTCAAGGAACTCGTCGCACAGGCGAAGGAAAAACCGGGTCAACTGACCTTTGCATCATCCGGCATTGGCGGCGCACCGCATCTCGCCGGAGAATTTTTCGCGATGCAGACCGGAACCAAACTCCAGCACATCGCCTACAAGGGCGGTGGTCCCGCCATCATTGACCTGCTGGCTGGCAGTGTGACCATGAGTTTTGCGTCACTGACTTCGGCATTGCCGCATATCAAGAGCAACCGCCTGCGTCCGCTGGCGGTTGCCGCCAAAACCCGTGCGCGTCAGTTGCCCGACGTCCAGACCATGAAGGAAGCCGGTGTCGGCGAGATCGCCGTTCTCGACTGGCAGGGCATGCTGGCCCCGAAGGGATTGTCGAAACCCATCACCGACAAACTGTCTGCCGAGATCCGCAGCATCCTGAAGGAACCCGCGGTGGAAGCGCGTTTTGACGCCATGGGACTCGATATCATCGGCAGCACACCGGAAGAGTTCCGTAAGCTGCTGGAAGAAGAGGTCAAGCGCTGGGCACAGGTCATCAAAACTGCCAATATCAAGATTGATTAGTCGCCGCTCAGCTGAAACAGGAACTGCGCCTTTTACTTTTACGGAGAATCGAATCATGACTTCCAGAACTGCAGTGTTAACCCTTTGCGCCATCGCGCTTGCACCCCTGTTGGCGCAGGCACAATCCACCTGGCCGAGCCGACCGGTGCGGCTGATCAGTCCGTTTGCACCGGGGGGCGGTGCGGACATTACTTCCCGGGCTGTAGCACAGAGGCTGTCCATTTCGCTGGGTCAGCAGGTGCTGGTGGAAAACCGCGGCGGCGCCGGTGGAATGATCGGCGTGGATATCGCAGCCAAATCACCGGCGGACGGTTACACCGTGGTCATGGGCACCATCGGGCCGATTGCGATCAATCCCAGTCTCTACAAAAAAATGACCTATGACCCGATGCGCGACCTGATCCCGGTTTCACAGGCAGCCAATGCGCTGAACGTTTTGGTGGTGCATCCTTCGCTGCCGGCAAAAAACGTCAAGGAAATGATTGCCATTGCAAAGGCGCGTCCCGGCCAGATGAATTACGGCTCGTCGGGTCCCGGTGCCACCGACCATCTGGCAGGAGAACTGTTCAATGTGCTGGCCGGCGTGAAAATGGTTCACGTGCCTTACAAAGGCGGCGCACCGGCGATGCTCGATCTCGTATCGGGCAACGTGCAAGTCGTGTTCTCCACCGTCAGCACCGCGATCGCCGCGATGGATTCCAAACGCGTAAGGCCGCTGGCGATGACCGGCAATCAGCGTTTTGAACTGATGCCGGAATTGCCGACGGTAGCCGAGGCCGGCCTGAAAGGCTTTGAGGTCAATAACTGGTACGGGATTTTCCTGCCGGCAGGTACGCCGAAGGACATCGTTACGCGGCTGAATGCCGATGTGGTCAAGGCGCTGGCCGCTCCTGATGTGAAAAAGCGGCTGCTTGAGGCCGGTATCGTCGCGACATCGAGCAGCCCCGAAGGATTTATGGCTTACGTCAAAGCCGAAACCGCGAAATGGGCGAAAGTCATCAAAGACGCCAATATCAGCGTCGAATAATAAAGCGGTAGGGCGGCGCCATGCGGGCGCCGCCGGCCGATCAGCGGCCGTATAACGCGTTAGTCCAGCGCGCTGCCTCGAACAGATAACGGTCCGTATCACGGCGGGTCACCAGCTGCACGCCGATCGGCAGCTTGTTTGGACCACTGAACAGCGGCAGCGTGATCGACGGATTGTGGCAGGCCGTCCAGATCGAGCTGAACGCTGCAGAACCGGTGGCATTCAGGCCGACCGGCGGCTCACCCGGCGCCGAAGGCGTCACGATCACATCGAAATCCCGGAAAATGTCATCCAGCTGCAATCGCAGTGCTTCAGCTTGGGCACGGGCTTCGCGATACTCCTCGAAGCTGTAAGCCAGCCCGTGTTTCAGCCGGTTTTCGCGCAGCGTTTTGCTGATCTTCTCGTAGTGATGATTGATTTCCCAGGCGCGATTGCGGACAAACTCAAAGCTGGAAATCCGCTGATGGATTTCCTCGATCGGATCAAAGCTGGCGGGCAGGGTGAGGTCAGTGACTTTGGCGCCGCCTTTGGCCATTGCCGCTCCGCAGGATTCGATGGCGTGCTTGGTGGCATCGTCCGTAATATCCCAGAACTGGGTGCGGCAGACACCGACGCGCGGCGGCTGGCAAGGTGTCACCGGCAAAGCCTCGGTCGGAACGCCGATCAGGATGTTGCGGTATAGCGCAATGTCTTCGACCGATCGCGCAATCAGTCCCAGCGTGTCGAGTGAACCCGCCGCTTCCATCACACCGGCCAGGCGCAGGTCGCCCCAGGTCGGGCGGTAGCCGACACAGCCGTTATACGCGGCAGGACGAATCGTAGAGCCGGTGGTCTGGGTACCGAGGGCTAGGGGAATCATGCTGCAGCCGACGGCTGCTGCTGAACCGCTGGAAGAGCCGCCGGGCGTTCGTTTCGGGTCCATCGGGTGCATGGTTTTGCCGGGATGGCGATTGGCGAATTCGGTTGTCACGGTTTTGCCCATGATGATGCCACCGGCACGACGTGTCAGCGCGACGCAGGCTGCATCCATATGCGGGCGGTGACCGGCATGAATCGGCGTACCGTATTCAGTGGGCAGGTCTGCCGTATCGATGATGTCTTTCATGCCGACCGGCACACCCTGCAGTGGTCCCCTCATGGCACCGCGGTCCAGTGCCTGTGCCTGCTGGATCACCAGTTTTGGATCAAGAAACTGCCACGCCTGCACCGCGGGTTCGCGTTCAGCGATGTAATCCAGGCAGGCGCGGGCCACGGCTTCAGCGGTGGTTTTGCCTGCACTAATGCGGCTGACAATTTCGGTGGCAGTCAATTCATGTAGATTTTTTTCAGACACAACAGTCACTCCGGCATTGATGTCAATAGCCTCGATTTTAGCCGCTGTTGTCCGTCAGCGGCAGAAAGTCCCGAGAAAACAACGGCACAGAGAAAAGCGCAGCGTCACGATGGCGAAGCCTTATAATCCCCGAATTTTTATGCCGCCATGTGGTTCAAGAATCTCGTAATTTATCGATTGCCTGAAGGCTGGTCCGCAGACGCTGACGATCTGGATCGCAAGCTGGCCCATGAAGCCATGCAGCCCTGCGGCGGATTCCAGATGGAAAGCCGCGGCTGGGTATGTCCGCATGAAGACGGCCTGTTCCTGCACCGGCAGAATCAACAGTGGCTGATGGCATTGGGTGAGGAACAGAAGCTGCTGCCGGGCTCGGTCGTTCGACAGGAAGCCCAGGACCGCGCAGATGAGATGGCGCGTCAGCAGGCCCATCCGGTCAGTCGCAAGCAGATGCGCGATCTCAAGGCGCAGGTACTGAACGAACTGCTGCCGCGTGCGCTGGTGCGCCGCCGGATAACCCGCGCATGGATTGACTCGGCCAGCCGCTGGATGGCCATCGATACTGCCGGCGAAGCCAAGGCCGAACAGTTCATGGAAGTCCTGCGCCGCACAGATGATGGATTCCCGACGCGCCGCCTGGACACGGAACGTTCGCCTGCGTCAGCCATGTCGCAGTGGCTGATCCAAGGCGAAGTGCCCGGCGCGTTCAGCATTGATCAGGACCTGGAACTGCGCGCCGCCGACGGCAGCAAGGCCACAGTGCGTTATGTACGGCACAGCCTTGAAGGCAAGGAAATCCGCGATCACATCAACGGCGGCAAAACGGTGGTCCGGCTCGGCCTGACCTGGAATGACCGCATTTCCTTTGTGCTGACCGAACAGCTGCTGATCAAACGCGTCACCTTCCTCGACATCCTCAAGCGCGAATCCGATGCCGAACTTGAGGATGACGATCAACAATTCGAAATCGACTTTGCCCTGATGTCCGGCGAGCTGGCACTGCTGCTGGCCGATCTGACGAAGGCATTGGGCGGGGAGAAACCCAGAACATGAGCAGCACCGCAACACCGGCCATACAGCTGAAAATCGTCAAAGCCATTGCAGCAGAACTCAATGTCAATGCCAGCCAGGTAGCCGCCACCGTCACATTGCTCGATGAAGGAGCCACTGTTCCCTTCATTGCCCGCTACCGCAAGGAAGTCACCGGAAACCTCGATGACACACAGCTGCGTAATCTCGAAGAACGCCTGATCTATCTGCGCGAACTGGAAGACCGTCGCGGCGCGATCATTGCGTCGATTGAAGAACAGGGCAAGATGACCGACGCGCTGCGTCAGGCCATCGAAGCCGGCGCCACCAAGCAGACGCTGGAAGACCTCTACCTGCCCTACAAGCCCAAGCGCCGCACCAAGGCGCAGATTGCCCGCGAAGCCGGTCTTGAGCCGCTGGCCGAAGCCCTGCTGGCGAATCCCATTCTGGATCCTGAAACCGAAGCTGCGGCCTATATCAACGTCAAACCGGCAAGCGAGGGCGTCGATGCCATTAATGTGCCGGATGCCAAGACGGCACTGGAAGGTGCGCGAGACATCCTTTCCGAGCGCTTCGCTGAAACCGCCGAACTGCTGGCCAAGCTGCGTACTCGCCTTCACAACGAAGGCATTTTGACCTCAACCGTCGTCAAAGGGCAGGAAGCCGCGGAAGATGAAAAATTCCGTGACTACTATGCCTACTCGGAACTGATCCGTAATATTCCTTCGCACCGTGCACTGGCGCTGTTCCGCGGACGCACACTGGGCGTGCTGATGCTGCAGTTGGGACTCGGTGAAGAACTCGAAGCCGCCGTGCCACATCCCTGCGCAGCAATGATTGCATCACACTTCGGCATTGAAGACTGCGGCCGTCCGGCGGACAAATGGCTGGCCGGTGTCTGCAACTGGACCTGGCGAGTCAAAGCGCATCTGCATCTGAGCGCCGACCTGATGCTTCAGCTTCGCGAAAACGCGGAAAACGAAGCGATCCGCATCTTCGGCCGCAATCTGCGCGAACTGCTGCTGGCGGCGCCCGCCGGCCCCAAGGCCGTGCTGGGGCTGGATCCGGGACTGCGTACCGGTTGCAAGGTGGCTGTGGTGGATGCGACCGGCAAGTTGCTGGATACGGTAACGATTTATCCGCATGCGCCGCGCAACGATTGGGACGGCTCTCTGGCCACATTGGCACGGTTATGCGTGCAACACGGCGTTGACCTGATTTCCATCGGCAACGGTACTGCGAGCCGCGAAACCGACAAGCTGGCGGCCGAGCTGATTGCACGGGCAGGCGCACTGAAACCGCCGCGTCGCATGGCGAAGATTGTGGTCAGTGAAGCAGGGGCATCGGTTTATTCGGCATCGGCGTTTGCTGCTGCCGAGTTTCCCGATCTCGATGTCAGCCTGCGCGGCGCGGTGTCCATCGCGCGTCGCGTGCAGGATCCGCTCGCTGAACTGGTCAAGATCGAACCCAAGGCCATCGGCGTCGGCCAGTATCAGCACGACGTTAACCAGCGCGCGCTGGCGCGTAATCTGGATGCGACGGTTGAAGATTGCGTGAATGGGGTTGGCGTCAACGTCAATACGGCATCGGCGGCGCTGCTGGCCCGGGTATCCGGACTGAACAGTACCCATGCCCGCAATATCGTCGAATTCCGCGATAAAAATGGGGCGTTCCCCGACCGTGAAACCATCCGCAAGGTGCCGCGCCTCGGTGACAAAACCTTCGAACAGGCCGCCGGCTTTTTGCGAATCAATGACGGCACGAACCCGCTGGACCGTTCCGCCGTGCACCCCGAAGCCTATCCGCTGGTCGAGCGCATTCTGAAGCGCATCGGCAAGGAAATCACCGAAGTCATGGGGCAGACGCAGTTGCTCAAAGGGCTTGTCGCCCATGATTTCGCCGATGACCGTTTCGGTCTGCCTACGGTACGCGATGTCATCGCCGAACTGGAAAAGCCGGGACGCGATCCGCGGCCCGAGTTCAAAATGGCGACATTCCGCGAAGGCATCGAAAAAATTACCGACCTGCAGCCGGACATGATTCTCGAAGGTGTGGTCACCAACGTCGCGGCATTCGGCGCCTTTGTCGATATCGGCGTGCACCAGGACGGACTGGTCCATGTGTCGGCCCTGGCCAACCGCTTCGTCAAGGACCCGCACGAGGTGGTGAAGCCCGGACAGATCGTCAAGGTCAAAATCATCGAGGTTGACGTCAAACGACAGCGCATTGCGCTGACCATGCGTCTGGAGGCGCCTGCAGAAGCCGCGCCGCGCCGCGGCGGCAGTGCATCACCGGCGGGGCCGGAACGCCGTCCCCAAGGGGGTAACCGGCAGGACACGCGTCCACCCCGGGAATCCCGTGAACCCGCCATGCCAAGCGCCATGGCGCTCGCCTTCGCCAAACTGAAAAAGTAGGACGCCCCGGCCCCATCCGGGGCCGGGCTTTGATTTAGGTCATGGAATCCGGCCTCCCGCCGCATGCGCCGACGGCGGAGGGGTAGGATATTCCCATGGCCAGATCACGCAAACCCGTCGCGCCGCCAACTGACGCCATCGTGTGCAGCGCGGCGCTGTGGCGCGAACAGCTTGAGCAACTCCATCAGGCAATGGATCCCTTCGGCATCGGCGCCTCGTTTCGCAAGGCCGGCGAAGGCTGGCTGGCCAATCCGGAGCAGCTGGCGTCAGCGCTGCGCCAGCTGACGCGCGATGTACAGTCACTGCAACTTTATGCCTTGCAGACCGCTACCGGACTGAAGCCGGAGCCGGTTCAGATTCCAAAACCTGACGATGAACGGTTTTCGGATCCAGTCTGGAACGAATCTGCGCCGTTTTCCCTGATCAAGCAGTATTACCTGCTGTACACCCACTGGCTGGAGGAGGCACTGTTAGATGCACCCGACACGCCGGCCAAGGAGCGCCGGCATGCCGCTTTCTGGGCTCGACAGTGGCTTAATGCGATTGCACCTAATAATTACCTGTTCTCCAATCCGGTGGCCTTGAAGAAATTCCACGAATCCGGCGGCGCCTCGCTGACCCATGGACTGAAGCAGTGGCTCGATGATCTGCGGACCGGCGATGTGCAGATGGTTGATCGCTCGGCATTCCAGGTCGGCAAAAACCTGGCAACAACTCCCGGTGCCATGGTGTATCGCAATAACCTAATGGAACTGATCCAGTACGAACCGACGACCGCTCAGGTACATGCCATCCCGATCGTGATCTTTCCGCCGTGGATCAACAAGTTCTACATTCTTGATCTGAATGAAAAGAAAAGTTTCATCCGTTACCTGGTTGCGCAGGGTTTCACGGTGTTTGTCGTCAGCTGGCGTAACCCGACAGCTGCGCAATCGGAAACCACATTCGACGATTATCTGATGCACGGCATGCGCGAAGCCATCGATGTCGCGCGCGAAATCTGCGGCACTTCGCATGCACACGCGGTCGGCTACTGCATCGGTGGTACGGCACTGGCGGCGATGATGGCTTGGTACAACGCTGAATATCCGGATGCCGCCAGCGTTCCTGTTGCGCATTGGACCCTGCTGACCACGCTGACGGATTTCTCGCGACCGGGCGGCATTGAAGTGTTTCTTAACGAGGAAACCATCAACTCGCTCGATGCGTTGATGGCACAACAGGGATTTCTCGAAGGTCGCGACATGGCGCGCGCCTTTCGCCTGCTGCGATCGAACAGCCTGATCTGGCATTACTTCGTGCACAACTATCTCTACGGCGAAACGCCCCCGGCTTTTGACGTGCTGTTCTGGAATTCCGATGTCACACGCATGCCGCGCGCCATGCACGCGTTTTACCTGCGTGAGTTCTACCTGCACAACAAGCTGATCCAGAAAGACGGCTTGATGCTGGCTGGTCACGGCATTGATCTGGGGCGCATCCGCCAGCCGCTGTATGCCGTAGGCTGTGTGGAAGACCACATCGCTCCCTGGAAGGCCACGTTCAAGATTGCCGACCGGCTGCAGGCGCCGGTGCAATACACGCTGTCGAGCTCGGGACACATCCTCGGCATCATCAATCCACCAGTAACGCCGCCGAAGCGCAGTTACTGGAACGGGCCCTGCAAAGCGCAGAGCCCGGATGAATGGAAACATCAGTGCAGCGAAGTGCAGGGCAGTTGGTGGCCGCACTGGACAGCGTATCTGTCACAGCAATGCGGGCCGATGATTGCGGCGCGTCAGCCCGGTTCAGCTGAGCATCCCGTTCTTGAAGCCGCGCCGGGGCGGTATGTGCTGGACACCTGAAACAAGACGGACAAACAAAAAAAACGGCGCAGTAATCCGCGCCGTTTTAATTTAAGTTATTTAAAACAATAACTTATTTGTGTTTGTCATCAGTTCCGCGTTTCCACCTGTTGCAGCGGTTCATTGGCAACGGGCTCAGCCGGGGGACGCACGCGCTTGACGCGCTTGGGCGCACCATCATCCGCCGCAGCCAAGGCGGCCTGCACGCGCTCAGCCTTGGTTTCCACTTGCTGCAGATCGGAAGGCCATTCGATTTTCAGCGGCGCAGCAACGGGTGCCGGTGCAGCAGGGGCAGGCGCCGGCTGGGGCCTAGCCGTAATCGGCCGTTCAGCCACCGGCGGTGCAGCAAGCACAGGCGCCTCGGCAACTACCGCAGGTGCTTCTGCAGCGACAACCGCTGCCGGCGCCGCCTCCCGCACCTGAACCGCCTCTTGTAAAGGCGCCATCGGTGCCGCAGTCTGCACGGATTCACGGACAATTTCTTCAGCCGGTGCCGCCGCAACCGCCAGCGGATCGGGAATGACGCTACCTTCCTCCGGATTGGGTACAAACGGCGTGCGCGGATACCAGACCCGGTCGCCGCGTTGCTGCTGGCCCTGGCGTTCCTGCCGCTCCTGGCCCGGTTCGCCCGTACGCTCACC
>Ga0222713_10000302_pt1 | contig 55102 bp, 50 predicted proteins | sample C33_649DmetaG_FD_165061 | JGI IMG/M metagenome (GOLD analysis project Ga0222713, IMG submission 165061) | Estuarine water microbial communities from San Francisco Bay, California, United States - C33_649D | ecosystem: Environmental > Aquatic > Marine > Unclassified | place: USA: California...
CAATCCAAAATCAAGGAGAGCTTTAACCTTAATCTCCTGCTTTGGACTGTTAATCCTTGCCCTCTTACTGGCAACATCTTAAGAGATTATTTTCAAGTTTTTTTCTTTTTGCGCCAATATAAATAAGTGATTATTAATATCAAGATTACGAATACCATCTGCCAAAAGGAGATTGGAAAAGGTGCATGCTCTGGCAGAGTTTGCGAGATTACATTGCTCTGGTTTAGCAGGGCGATAGTTGCAACTACCCCGGCATGATCAGAGCCATACTCACCTTGGATGCCAATAATTTCAGAGGCAACACTTTCTGTGCCATTTTTACTAAAAATGTAATCTAACCGATCGGTAAAGCCATAATCATTTCCCATTGATTTAGCTGCAACTAATCGCTTTGAATCAGCGCCAGTTAGTAGTGCGTTCATTCCCCAGGTATAGTTTTTTGGATCAAGTGAATCTGGCCCGGCATCTTTATATCCTGCTTGACCCATAATTGAATAAGCATTACATGTAATGTCATTGGCTTGGCAGGCTTGGGATTGAACTGGTTGTTCACCTGGATTTGATTGATCCTTTGATCGTGGATCTCTTGGATCGGCATTAAAATCACCCATGACAATTACTGGCATCTTGGTATTTGATAGATCACTTACTAATTGCATCGCCTGCTTGGCACTATTTGGAACTTTATTTTCATCCCAGAGGGACTCAAGGTGGGTTGTAACAAATCTAGTTGGCACACCATTTACCTTTATATCTGCCCAACTATAGCCACGGTAGATAGTCATAATGGTTGGCACAATTGGGTAGCTATCTTCATACTCAGAGTTACCGACCTCAATTACCTCTAAATTATCACTCTTTTTTACTAAGAGCGCATCCCCTGTCTCAAAACCACAAGCTGCACTTGATCTTCCAAACACCTCTTTAAAAGTTTGCTCATCATTTACCTTCGTTAAAAATGGAATTGGGTTTATGGAAAAACCTGGGTTTAAGGCTTTAACGCCATCTTTACTTACTAACTCATATCTACCATTTAAGTTATCAAGTAGCTGCTCGGTAAAGTTAAAAACCTCAACTTTTTTACTCCATGGATATTTTTTGCAGTACCAAATTGTTGCCTCTTGCAGACCTATTACATCAGGTGAGCTCTGGTTAATCTCTCTAGCTAGTATTTTGGCCCGTTTTGAAAAATCAGTTTGCTTAACCTGATCCCACATATATTGAGCAGCAGCTGGCAGATTTGGGATTAATTCAAGGGCTCTTCCAACATCAGCACCTAAATAGATGTTTCTACTCATTACAGTTACTGAGGGAATTTCAGCCTTAGCGCTAGGTATTAAGTAAATATTTATCAAAGAAATACCAAGTAGGAAAGGTAGTACTCTTTTCATAATCTACATCAACCTTTCACATCTATTAAATATCTATTTCCGCTTTTAAGTAAAGAAATTTCAGCTGAAAATGCTCCTAAAAGTTTAACAAAACTTAAACACTTTACTATGCGTAAGACTTATATAACTTTTTGTTGCCGGCTGGCGGACGTCCAATATCAATACCTGCTTTTTTTAGCTCTTTTTTCAACTCATTGCGGAAGGTGTGATAATCCACCTCCATGGCATGGCGCTGTCCTGGTCCAAAATTAAAATGCGGATGGTCAACCTCATACTTAATTGCAGATTTAATATCGATTGGTCTTTTATACCTACCCAAAATCTCCATCACTGCAAGTTTTGCTTGATAATCAGCTAGCGGCCAAATGCAACCAATTGGTTGAAATAAACCAATGAAGTAAAGATTCTCATACTTTTCATGCATCATCTTTTTATAAAGTGGCACCTTTTCTAAATCCTTAAAATTAATTAAATCTTTATCAAAGAAAGAGAACTCAGTCCAAAAGCCAGTGCAGGCACAAATTATGTCAAAATCTGAGCTAGATCCATCGGTAAAGTTAACTGTGAGACCATCAAAAGATTGAATAGCACTTCGGGGTTTAACTCGTCCGTGACGGATGTAATCAAGTAGATCTGAGTTAAGAGTTGGATGGGTATTCAATGGCAGGGTTGTGTTCTCAGGTAAGTTATACCTTGAGTAAGGGCCAAGTATTAATCTAACTAAAAACTTTAATCCATATTGACGTATTCGCCTAGGTAGCCATCTACTTTTAGCGGCAAAGACATCACCTGGTTGGCCAAAAATAAATTTAGGGAAAATCCATTGTGGGCTTCGCATTGAGATGTGAACAACCTTGCTGACTCGAGCAGCTTCAACTGCGATATCACAGGCTGAATTACCAGCACCAATTATTAAAACTCTCTTATCTCGCCAAGATTCTTCAACACCCTTGAACTCCTGTGAGTGTAAAAACCTGCCTGTGTATTGGCCTGGATACTGTGGATATTTAGGAACATTGTGATGCCCATTTGAAACCATCAAATATTCAAATATCTCATTTTGTTTCTGGCCTTGATCATCAAGATAGTAAACCAGCCAACAACCATTGGATTGCCTGATTACTTTTGTAACTGTGTGATCAAACTTTATCTTGGAGTAAATATTAAAGTGTTTTGCATACCCTTCAAAGTATTGTTGTAGCTGATAGTGATTTGGATAATCCGGAAAATCATCTGGCATTGGATAATCCTCATATTCAGACCAACTTTTTGAGCTTATTAAATGAGTATTCTCATAGACACTTGAGTGGCCAGTTTTGGAGTTAAAAACCCAATTGCCACCGACTTTGTCATTTTTTTCAAGCACCACAAAATTTAAGCCAGCTTGCATACAATTTTTTGCAGCTGCAATCCCGCTTGGTCCAGCACCGATAACGCAAACCCGTTTACTCATTAATACCAACCTTTACTTTCTGGGCTTCTTTTGATTCAACCCTTACGACAATAAAGACTCCAGTTATCACAACCACTGCACCTAATAATAAAGTAATGGAAAGTTTTTCCTGTAAAAATAATACTCCCAGAAATACAGCAATCACAGGGTTGACATAGGCATAGGTTGAAATCAATCCAACAGGAGCATTTGCAACTAACCACAGATATGCAGAGTAGGTAAGGATCGAACCAATAATTACTAAATAAAGCCACCAACCCCAAGATGCTATAGAGGCGTCAAAAAAATCACTTAATACCTCCCCCGACAAAATTCCGGCTAAGGACATTCCAACTCCACCTAAAATCATCTGGTAAAAAGTTATCACAAAGGTATTTTTAGGTAGCTCTAAGCGAGGTGAAATGTAGGTTCCAAAAGCCCATCCAAGGTTTCCAATAATTACCATTAGCATCCAAAAAATATGGGTCGCATTATTAGGTTTTGATAACTCAGGTTGCAAAAGAATTCCAACTCCAATAAATCCAAGAAAAATTCCGACCCAACTTAGATAAGAAGTCTTACTCCCTTCGATAGCCTTAAATATTGCAATCCAAAATGGCAAAGCTGAAATTAGCAAAGCCACCATACCGGTTGGAACATTATTAAATTGCGCTAAGGTGACCATTCCCAAGCCAAGGCCAAGCAGTAGCCCACCTAGCAGGGCTAGGGCCAAAAGTTGTCGAAGATTTATATGAAAAGCTTTTTTGCCAAATTTAATCTGCAAAAATAATCCTAGTAACAAGCTTGCGGTCAAAAATCTTGCCCCCATCGATAGCAGCGGTGGCATGGTGCGAATCGCTAACTCAATTGCTAAATAAGTAGATCCCCAAACTAAATACACAAGCCAAAGAGCACCCCAGGTTTTTCTTACTAAGGTTTGATTCATCTCCTTAGATAACTACTAGAATCTAAAATAAAATTAGACAAAAGAGTAATCTGCTTCACATCTCACTTATTAATCCAGGTCTAGAACCTAAACCCATAGATGCATCAATGATGGCACCATGCATATATGTTGAAGATTCAGCCGCTAAAAAAATAACTAAATCTGCAATCTCATCCGGCTCAATTAATCGCTGCTTTGGCAGTTTTGCAATGAAATCTCGTTTTTCATCGGCTGACATTGAATTTAAAGTACTGGCTTGGAACATGCCAGTATTTGTAGCCCCGGGTGCAATTGCAAATACATCTATATTTGTGTAAACATGTTCAGCAGCTAATTGTTTAGTCAAGAATGAAACGGCAGCCTTACTCATCCCATCTGAAAGTCTAAAATGAGGAAAAGCTTGTAATCCACCCCCAACTGAAGAAAAGTTGATTAATTTTTTTACCAAATTCGTTTCTTTGTTTATCTCTATAAATATCTCTGAGATTTTAAGCGCACCATAAGCATTAATTTCAAGCATTTTTGAATCTTGAGAATCTTTATCTACTGCATATGTGTTAACTGTTGCAGAGCCAACCGCTGCAGCATTTACCAAGGTATCAATTGAACCCATGATGGATTGTGATTTTGTTAGTGCACTTCGAATTGAAGTTGGATCTGACATATCGATAGCAATTGCAGTGGCAGACTTACCCAAAGATGCTGCATATTCTTCTGCCGCAATTTGATTTGATTTTTCTTCAGCGTAGGTAAAGACTACCTGATCACCTTGATCAACAAATTTTTCCACACAAGATTTGCCTATTCCACCCATACCGCCGGTGATGAATATATTGCGTGCGGACTTCATTTCATGCCCTCTTCTGCCTTAATTTTTATACTCTCTATCAGAGAAATTAACTTATCTAAACCATGTCCACGAGGATCAATTAAAGTGTAGTGGTCAGATTGACCTAACAAGGTAAACCCTAGATTTGCATGATTTTCCTGATATTTATCGTAATAATTTTTTGCAACATGTCTTGGAATAAAATCATTTTCACTATGAACAATCTCGATCCTGCATTTTGGAACAGATACCTTAATTGGATCTAATTCTTGAAAATCTTCTGCCTTTCCACCCAAATATAAATTTATAGCTCCATCTCCAAGATTTTCAAACTCACCTGCAATTAAATCGGCAACAGGAGATGCAGCGATCACTCCAATGCAATTATTAATTTTTCTTGCTGCCAAAATTACAAGCTGCCCACCAGCTGAATGGCCAAACAGGATTACTTTTTTATCTTTTAACATCCCTAGGGCAGATACCACATCTAATAAGTACTGATCAGGGTCTCCCTGGACTCTTCGGTATTCAACTAAAGCGATGTTAAAACCTTTATCTGCTAGTGCTTTAGCTAAAGGTTGTAGATGAGATCGATCAATTGTTGGTCGCCAAAATCCGCCATGAATTAGCACTACTACAACTGAACTTTCCTCATTCCCATAAAACTCAATTACTTGATCTGGGTCAGGGCCATAACTAATTTTAATGTTCCCGGCTGGACCACTTTGATTGACAATATGTTCGGGAGGGTAACTCATGATCTAAAGGATAGTGCAGTGATAATTAATGGGAAATATTGGGTCTAAAAGTTGAATTTTAAGAACTTTTAACACTCACAGCATTCTGCAACCAGGAAATAATCTCAGCAGTCGTAGCGCCGGGGGTAAAAATCTCACCAACCCCTCTACTTTTTAGAGTTTGTCGATCGGATTCAGGGATTATTCCACCACCAAAAATAACAATATTCTCTGCATTATTTTCTTTGAGCAGAGTCAAAATACGATCAAATATACTCATGTGTGCGCCAGAAAGAATTGATAAACCAATTGCTTGAGCATCCTCTTGGATTGCGGTGGCAATAATTTGCTCTGGACTTTGATGCAGACCAGTGTAAATAACCTCACAGCCGGAATCGCGCAATGCGCGAGCTACAACTTTTGCGCCTCGATCATGGCCATCCAAACCAGGTTTTGCAACCACAACCCGAATTGGGGCAAGTTGAGAGTTCTGCGCCATGCTCTCAACTTATCACAAAATTTTATCGTAGGGTTTACCACATGAGCGCTGTTTTTGATCGGGATATCCAACGAGAAATTCGATCTGGAAATCGTCAAATACTTGCCAAAGCAATTACAAATCTTGAAAACTCCAATTCTGATATACAAATTCCAAAAGTAGAAAACCCGATCCAAGTTCTTGGCATAACAGGTGCGCCAGGTGTGGGCAAATCAACAACAGTTGATGCAATTGTTAAATACTTACGGAAAAAAGATTTATCAGTTGCCGTTCTTGCGGTTGACCCATCATCACCAATCTCAGGTGGTGCATTATTAGGAGATCGAATTCGATTATCAGATCACTTCACTGACCCAAAGGTATTTATTCGCTCAATTGCCACCAGGGGCCACTTAGGTGGATTATCTTCAACCATAAATCAAGTTCTAAATTTAATTCAGTTAGCTAATTTTGATTTCATAATTATTGAAACGGTGGGTGTAGGTCAAAGTGAAGTAGAAATCATGCGGGTAGCCGACACTGTGTGTGTAGTTTTAGCCCCCGGCATGGGTGATGGTATTCAGGCAGCAAAAGCTGGATTGTTAGAAATTGGTGATATTTACTTAGTCAATAAATCAGATAGAGAAGGCGCGCTTGAAACTAAACAAGATATTGAAAAATCTATTGCATTATCTATGCTCAAAACAAAAAAAGGGGTAAGTTGGATACAGCCAGTTTTATTGAGTGAAATGCAAAATAGTGTTGGAGTTATAGAGTTGATGGTGGAGGTTGAAAATCACAGAAAGGCTCAAGAAGTTGGCAAGTAAATCTGCTCATATCGATACTTTTGCAAAAGAGAATCTGCCCGACCTTTCCTTGTGGCCTGAATTAATACTTGATCACCCCACTGTGATCTACCCAGAGCAATTAAATGCTTGCCAAGAGTTACTAGAAAAAACTATTGAGAAAGTTGGTGAAAGTAAGCTTGCATTAATAGCAGCCGATGGCAACTTTACTTACTCACAGTTATTAAAATTAGTAAATCAAATTTCAAATTTCCTAATTAATGAGGGTGTGGTTGCTGGCAATAGAGTTGCTATTAGGAGCCCGAACAATGCAACCTCAGTTGCAATCTGGCTAGCCATTCTTCGAGTTGGAGCAATTGCAGTCACTACAATTCCTCTGCAACGCGCTATTGAGTTGGAAAAAATAGTTGCGATTGCAAAAGTTCAATATGCATTTATTGACTCCCGATTTACTGAAGAATGGAATTTAGTCACCAATTACCAAGGGAAAACCTATGTTGTGGGTGTTGAATCAGATTTCAACTCTAAGATTTCAAGCTTGTCCACCAGCTTTATACCTTGTAACACAGCTGCAGATGATGTCAGCATTTTAGCTTTTACCTCCGGTTCAACTGGACTACCTAAAGCCACCATGCATTTTCATAGGGATTTACTAAGCATCGCCGACACTTTTTCTAAACACATAGTAAAGCCAACTAAAGATGATGTCTTTTGCGGTAGTCCACCAATCGCTTTCACCTTTGGTCTCGGTGGATTAGTAATATTTCCACTCAGAGTTGGTGCCACCTCAGTTTTACTTGAAAATGCTGCACCCCCACTCTTGTTGGAAAAACTAATTGAACATAAGGTCACCTGTCTTTTCACAGCGCCAACTGCCTACCGAGCAATGCTTCCAATACTGCAAGGAAAAAATCTATCAAGCTTGCGCAGATGTATTTCGGCTGGTGAGCATCTACCACTTGCAACTTGGAATGCCTGGTTTGAAGCCACTGGAAATAAATTAATTGATGGAATCGGTGCAACTGAATTGCTTCATATATTTATATCCGCAAGTGATGATCAGATTGTCCCAGGAATGACCGGCAAGCCAGTGCCTGGATATCAAGCAAAAATTGTTGATGAAAGTTTTAATGAAGTACCAGATGGTCAATCTGGTTTTTTGGCAGTGAAAGGTCCTACTGGTTGTCGATATCTAAATGATGCTAGGCAAAAAAATTATGTAAAAAATGGCTGGAACTTAACTGGAGATATTTACACCAAAACTAGTGCTGGCTACTTTAAGTATGAATCACGAGCCGATGACATGATAATTTCCAGCGGTTACAACATTGCTGCCCCTGAAGTTGAAAATGCGCTTTTGCTTCATAAAGCAGTTGCTGAAGTTGCAGTAGTTGGAACAGCAGACATAGAGCGAGGAATGGTTGTTACTGCATATGTTGTTTTGCGTACTGAGTATTCACCCTCTGAAGATCTGCGTAAGGAGCTCCAAGATCATGTTAAAAGTAAAATAGCACCCTATAAATATCCCAGATTGCTCAACTTTGTCGAATCATTGCCGAAAACTACTACTGGTAAATTACAAAGGTTTCGCCTAAAGAATTAAAAGATTTTAGTTGGTTGCCATTTTCCATATACTTTGCGTAATTCCCCTACGATCTCACCTACTGTTGCATACTGCTTAACCGCCCTAACAGTTGCTTCGATGATATTTTCCCCAGCTTTAGCCACATTAAATAAATTTTTTAATGAATCTTCAACCGCTTTATTATCTCGCTTATTGCGAATTTGTTGCAATGACTTTACTTGGTGAGCTTCACTGGCTGGATTAATCTCAAATTGCTTAAAGGGTGCTGACTCTGATTGAAACACATTAACACCAACAACTTTTTTAGCACCTGATTCAATTGCTGCAGTCAATTGATAGGCATTTTCTGATATTTCATTTACAAAATATCCACTATTTATACACTCCAATGCTCCACCACGTTTTTCAATACTATTTAGTAGCTTCCAAATTTCACTTTCCAATTCATCAGTCAAACGCTCTAACTCAAAACTTCCCGCTAATGGATCTGCTGAATTCAGCACTCCGGTTTCAAATGCCACCACCTGTTGAGTCCGCAAGGCAAGTGTGGCCGCCTCTTCTGTTGGAACTCCAAGTGCCTCATCAAATGCTGATACATGCATTGTTTGTATTCCGCCTAACGCTGCAGCCATCATTTCAATTGATGTGCGCACGACATTATTCATTGATTGTTGTGCAGTAAGAGAAGAACCTGCGGTAAATGCAAAGATTCTTAACTTTTCAGAGGCCGGGTTTTTAGTCTGATACTTCTCACGCATAAGTTTTGCCCAAACCCTGCGGGCAGCTCGAAACTTTGCTATCTCTGGTAGAAAATCAATGTTTGAGGATAAAAATGTAAATAATGTAGGAGCAATTGAATCAACTGAGATTCCTCGAGAGAGTGCATTATCTAAGTACTCTCTTGCGTTAGCAAATGTAAATGCGATCTCCTGCACTGCAGTAGAGCCGGCCTCACGTATGTGGTAACCACTCATGGCCAGCGGCACCCAGTTTGGGATATTTGATGCTAAGTACTCAATTACATCCACGGAAAGTTTTAGTCCTGCCTCTGCCGGGAAAATCTGTGTACCTCTTGCTACATACTCTTTTAGGACATCATTTTGAATAAACATTCCGAATTTATTTGGATCAACACCCCGTTGTTCAGCTAAGGCTATAAACATTGCTGCCCAGATATACCCAATCGAATTAGCAGTAGTTCTTACTTGACTAATTTTTTCTAATGGAATTCCTTCCATTAAAATTTCAATATCTGCCAGGGAATCAATTGCCACGCCAACCCGGCCAACTTCCCCTAGTGAAAGTGGATTATCCGAATCTAAACCCAACTGAGTAGGTAAATCTAAGGCAACACTGAATCCAGTTAATCCCTGGTCAAGAAGCATTCTAAATCGAGCATTTGTCTCAGCTGGTGTACCAAATCCACCATATTGGCCCATGGTCCAAACATTTGCCGATGGATTAATTCCTCTTGTATAGGGATACTCGCCCGGATTTTCTAAAACCATTTACTTTCCTTCAGTTTCTAATTGCTGCTTCAGTATCTTCTTAGAGATTTTTCCAGTTGAATTTAATGGAAACTCAGAGACAATCCGCAAATCTTTAGGTTTTTTATAAGAGGCCATCTTTGATTTGCAGTGTTCTAGGATTTTCTCTTTTATAAGACTCTCTGAAAGCTTTGAATTTGGATCAATGGTTACCATTGCAGTTACTCTTTGTCCCCACTCAGAATCACTAATACCCATTACCGCCACCTCTCGAACTTCAGGAATCTCAGCAATTACATCCTCAATCTCCCTTGGGTAGATGTTGTAACCTCCACTAATAATCATCTCCCCTTTTCGATCAACCAAATAAAGTCTGTTATCTACATCAACTCTTCCTAAATCCCCAGTATGTAACCATCCGTCACGAACTGCCTTAGTTACAGTTGGATCTTTACCCGCCGCTCCATAATATCCACGCATAACATGGTCACCTCTAGTTATAACTTCACCGATTTCACCAGCAGGTACCTCTTTACCTTGCTCATCTACTATTAAAATCTCCACTCCAACACATGCCGTGCCAGCGCTGGTGAGTAATTCTGGTTGAGTGGCAAGACCTAGGGCATGGTCTGCTTCATTTAAAACTGTAACTGGTGGGATTGCCTCTACCAATCCATAGTACTGGACCATATTTTTGGTAATTTTTTCGTGACACTGTCTGATTTGCTCAGGTGGCATCGGTGCGCCGGCATAGCCAAGCATTCTTAAATTTGAAAACCGCTTTGAATTGATTCCATCAACGGAGAGTAATCTGGCGACCATAGTTGGCACTAGTGCGGTGGCATTTCCACCACGATTTTCAATCACATCAATTAACTCTTCGGGATCATACTTTTCTAAAATTATTTGCTTAGCACCATAAGCAAAATATGGAAGGACAAATAATCCACTGGTGTGGGTAACAGGTCCGGCATGAATCCAGCTGTCCGATTCATCCGGAGTACGTCTTAAAATATCGGAAACGATGTTGGCCAAACTTGCCGTTCTATTTCGATGAGTACGAATTGCACCTTTTGGATTTCCAGTTGTACCAGAACTATAGTTCAAAGATACTAAGGCATCAGGTGATATTGCCGAAGAGAATTTATGTGAATCTTGTTTCGCTAGAAATGCTTCATAAGGCAAAGTTTTATCCTGCTCGCCATGAATTAAAATTACATGATCAACTAATTCCCGAACTGGTGCAGATTCATCCCAAAACTTTGCATCTAAAATTAAAACCTTTGCACCACAATCATTTGTAATACGGACCCAATCATTTGGATGCAATCGGTAATTGAGTGCAACTCTACAAAGTCCGGCAGTGCTAATTGCTAAATCTGTTTCAATATATGTGGTTTGATTAAATTGGAGATCCAATACTCGATCTCCAACTTCTAATCCCAACGATTTAAGCCCGCGAGCAAGTTGAAATATTCGTGAACCAATTTGGCCATATGTAATTGCACCCTCTTGGCTTTCCACTGCAACACGATTGCGATATTTCTGCATCGATCGAGCTACGAGCGTTCCAACATCCATCAGCCATGACCTCCAACTAATGCTGAAGTAGCAGATACGTAAGCCGCATCAAGTACCCAGGCACCTTTAGATAAAACTGTTAGTGGATTAATATCTAACTCACTTCCAATAGGCCAATCTATAACTGCATCGGTGATTCGCAACACCGCATCAATAAATGCCTTTCGATCAGCTGGGTTTGAACCTCTAACCCCAGCAAAAAGTGCCCCAAGTCTTGTTTCATCGATCATCTCATTAATTATCGGCTCATCCACGGGCAATATTCGAACCGATATATCAGCAATTAGTTCAGTTAATACCCCACCAATTCCAATGGTAAGAATTTTGCCAACATCTGATGAAGTTATCCCAACTAATGTTTCAATACCTTTAGGTATAAAAGTTTCAACTAACACCGCATTTGATTCTGCATTCTTATCAATTCTTGAAAGTTTTTCATACACCTCAACTGCATTCTTTGCTGTAACATCTAATATCACTGCACCTGCCTCACTCTTATGGAGCATTCCAGGAACTATGGATTTCATCACTGCTCTCCCGCCAACTTTAGTGATGGCTGGCAGAATCTGATTTCTATCAGAAATTACAACAGAGTGTGGAATTTGAACTCCGACACTTGCCAAAGCATCTTTTAATTGTGCTTCAGTAGCATTGTGTGTAGGCGCATTAAGTGGTTTACAAAGTGGAGCTCTTTCAACTTTATGTTTAGGAATCGATACTTGATACAACATTCCAAGGGCTCGAACTGCACGCTCTGGCGTAGGAAATACTGGCAAATTTGATTTTTTAAATAGTTCGTCTGCATTCGGAGCAAGTAATCTAGAACCTGTGCGAGCGACTACAATTGGAATCTGCCTAATTGATCTACTTGCACTCAAAGTTGAAGCGATTGCATCAACATCTTTTCCAACAAGTACACAAAAAGTTGCAATTATTGCATCAACATTGGAGTCTTTTATTAAAACGTCCACACATTTTCTAAATAGATCAGGCGTAGACATGACAGCTGCTGTTACATCAACTGGGTTTGAAGAATTTCCATAGCTAGGAACAATTTTATTTAGTTCATCAATGGTGCTCTCAGATAGTTTTGCTAATTTAAGACCATATTTTTCAATTGCATCTGTGCCAAGAATCCCACTACCGCCAGAGGTAGTTAGAATTGCAACGTTAGGACCTTTCATTTTTAACTCAGTAGTAAATACACTGCCGGCGTCAAGTAATTGTTCAACATCGTCAACTCGAATGGCACCTGAATTTTTAATGGCTGCATCAATTACCCGATCCTCAGTTGCTAATGCTCCTGTGTGAGATGCTGCAGCTTGCGCTCCTGCCACTGACCGGCCAGATTTTAAAATAGCGGTGGGAATGTTAGTGGTTACATCATTGAGCAAATTAATATTGGAAAGTGACTCGGCATATATTAAAAGGCCACGTATGTTGCTTTCTTTTGATAAAGAGTGAGCTACTTCAAGAGCCGTAACATCCGCTTCATTTCCCGTCGTTACTACATATCCGATAGGAATTCCTACTTCAGTTGCCAATGAATAAATTCCATAACCTAAGGCACCCGATTGGCTTACTAAAGCGATATTTCCCGCAGATAAATTGGTCGATTCTCCTGAAAAAACGGGAGAAAAAGTTGCTGCTAATTTCGCTTCGCCACCGGCAGAACCTATGCAATTAGGGCCGATTAACCTCATACCTGATTGTTTTGCCTCATTCACTAGTAGAGCTTGTACCTCAGATCCAGTCGCACTTGCTTCGGCAAAACCTGAGGACATTACAACCGCAACTTTTACTTGTGATTGTGCGCAGTCTTTTACTGCTTGCAAAACTAAATCATATGGAACCATTATTAATGCTAAATCAACTGGCTTTGATACATCTCTTATATTCTTATAGGTGCTTAAGCCAAAAATTTGTTCGCCTTTTGGATTTATTGGAAATATTTCGCCTTTATAACCATACTTTTGAAGGTATTCCAGCGGAAGTCGCCCCATTGCGCCAATTCGATCGGTGGCTCCTATAATTGCTACTGATTTAGCCGACCACAGGGCAGATAAAACGTTGGTCAAATAACTGCCACCCCTTCTATCTCAAGCAATGCGCTTGCATCCCAGAGTTTAGTGACACCAACTAAAGTCATTGCTGGATAATTTCTACCAATCAATCTCTGCCAAATTTTGCCTATCTCTTTAGCATTCGCCCGATAGTCAACTGGATCAACAACATATATATTAAGTTTGACTAAATTCTCTGGCTTTCCACCAGCCTCTTTTAAAACAACTAATAGATTACTGATAACTCTCTCAAATTGCTCGACAATTCCATTTCCTTCAATTTCATTGTTTTTATTGAGTGCTGTCTGCCCGGCCAAGAAGATAAGCGTGCCACCATTAACTACCATGCCATGGGAAAAACCAATAGGTGCGGCAAGCTCTGTGGGATTGACTTTTTTTAAACTCATAATTTATCTCCTCTGATTATTTTTGCCTGGCCAGTTGTATTAGGTTGGTCAATAAATGAAATAACCTCACCAGCTACCTCTTCCACACTTAAAAATCTACCACCAGGAATTTTTGCAAGCAGAGCTGAACGAACTTCATTAAAATCCTTACCAGTTCTGGCGGCAGCTGCCTCTAAAGATCTTTTGGTCATTGGGGTGTCGACATAGCTTGGGCACACAGCATTAACTGTAACCCCGTGCTTTATTAATTCTGCTGCGGCAGAACGTACAAGGCCCACCACACCATGCTTGGCTGCGGTATAGGCGGAAACATTTGCCTCCCCTTCTAATCCTGCAGTACTGGCAACCACAATAACTCTGCCAAATTTTGCAGCTTTCATCGCAGGAACTACAGCCCTTAGATATCTAAATGGCGCAGTCAAATTAATAGAAAGTGAATGTTCCCAAATTTCATCTGATGTTTTCTCAAGCGGTGCTGAAGTTCCGTCACCTGCATTGATAATTAATACATCAATACCATTCCACTTCTCGATCACTTTGCTAACCGCAATATCCGCGCTAGAAGTAAGAGTGGAATCAGCCACAATAATTAAACTACTATTTTCAAAACCTGCGACAGAAGATTCTAATTCAGTTAATGTCCTGGATGTTACCGCTACGTTATGACCAGATTTTAATAATTGTTTTGAAATTGCGCGACCAATGCCACGGCTTGCTCCAGTTACGAGAATTCTGAGTGGAGGCTTACCCATAAATTCTCCGTTCAGCAGTAAATTGAATAGATAAAGAGGCTTTATAGATCTCTCAATAGGCAATAATACGACATATGAAGCAAAGAGAAGTGTTTATTGCTGAGGCTGTGCGCACCCCGTTTGGCCGTTACTTTGGTGGATTATCCAATGTTAGGCCTGATGATTTACTTGGGTTTACCCTTTCATCGCTTGCAAAAAAACTTCCAAATTTTGATTTAAATTTAATTGATGATGTAATTATTGGTGACTCAAATGGTGCCGGTGAAGATAATAGAAATGTTGCACGAATGGGACTTTTACTTGCAGATTTCCCAAAAAATATTCCTGGTGTAACCGTTAATCGCTTGTGCGGTTCAGGTGCGGAATCAATAATTCAAGCATCACGTGCAATAAGAAGTGGTGATTGCAATTTCATAATTGCCGGAGGGGTTGAATCCATGAGTCGCGCGCCTTGGATTGTTGAGCGAACAAGTAAAGAGCAACCAATTAATCCTACTTATCATCAATCTACTGTTGGATGGCGCATGACCAATCCATTGTTTCCCTCGCTGTGGACACAAAGTTTGGGTAGATGTGCTGAAGAGGTCGCCGAACGTTTTAATATTTCAAGACAAGCACAGGATGAATGGGCCCTTAGATCGCATGAATTGGCAGAAGTTGCTTGGTCAAGAAATTTACACAAAGATTTTGTAGTTCCATTCAACCAAATAATAAAAGATGAATCTATTAGAGCCGATACCTCACTAAAAAAACTATCTGAGTTACCTTCAGCTTTTTCTGAAGGTGGGGCTGGAACTGCCGGAAACTCCTCACCTATCAATGATGGAAGTGTTGCAATGCTAATTACAGATAACTTAGGTTTAGAAAAGCTTGGAGTTACAGGAATTGGCAGAATCATCGGAACACAAGTTACCGCTACAACCCCAAATGAATTTTCACTGGCACCCGTATCTGCAATCCATAAGGTCTTAGCCAGCACTGGAAAAAGGATTTCTGATATAAAGGTTTGGGAGATTAATGAGGCTTTTGCATCTATGGTTCTTTCAGTTTTACATGAAATACCAGAAATTGATCAAGCCAAAGTAAATATCAATGGAGGTGCGATTGCAATTGGGCATCCAGTTGGAGCAAGTGCTGCGCGAGTAGTTATCGATTGCGCAACAGAGCTTAGACGTCAAGGTGGCGGGATCGGAATAGCAGCTGCGTGTATAGGGGTTGGACTAGGCGTTGCCGTGGCGATAGAGGTGGAAGGGTAAAGTGCTCTCATGATTAAAATAAAAGAATTTACCGATATTACCTATGCTGTTGATTCCAAAGTCGCAGTCATAACAATCAATCGCCCTGATCGGTACAACGCTTTAAGAGGGCGAACTGTCGATGAGTTGCTTGCAGCATTTAAGTATGCATGGGTTGATAAAAAAGTTGGTTCGGTAATTTTGACAGGTGCCGGTGAAAAAGCGTTTTGCACTGGCGGGGACCAAAAAGAACGCGCGCAAACAGGTGGTTATGGTGAAAATGAGACCGGGATGTTTGAAATCGAATCACTGCACAAGATCATTAGAGCAATACCTAAACCAGTTATTGCAGCAGTAAATGGTTTTGCAATTGGTGGCGGACATGTCCTTCATGTTCTTTGCGATCTTTCTATTGCTGCTAATACTGCCAAATTTGGTCAAGTTGGTCCACGTGTAGGCTCTTTTGATGCCGGCTTTGGAACAGCTTACTTAGCTCGAGTAGTTGGTGAAAAAAGGGCACGTGAAATTTGGTTTCTATGTGAGCAATATGATGCTCAAACCGCAGAGCGCTGGGGATTGGTTAATAAAGTAGTTGAGCCTAAAGAATTAATGAACGCTGCAAGAGAATGGGCGAGTAAAGTTTCTGCACTTTCACCAACAGCTATTAAAACTCTAAAACACTCATTCAATGCTGATTCTGACCACATAATCGGAATTCAATCAATTGCATTTGATGTATTAGACCTTTACACACAAACTGATGAGGCTAAGGAAGGCGGAATTGCTTTTACGGAGAAGCGATCGCCAAATTTCTCAAAATTCCAAGAAAATTAGTTTTCGCCCTCCTGAGCAATCGCATAATTAGTTACTGCGGTTCGTGCATCCCATAATTCTGGAAAAAATGTAAAGCTATTTAAACGAGATAGAATTTCAACTGGTGTTCCTTGTGTGCCTGACACCTTTAATCCGATGCTTCTCTCGACAACTTTAAAGTGACGATTGCGCCATAAATACATTCGTTCATCCAATTCGATCAAGGCTTCTGCTAATAAGTACAGATTTTCAAATTCAGTATGGCGTACAAACAATTGAACCAGATCAATTTTTTCTGCATTTAGCATGCGTTTAAATTCAACACCGAGTGGCGGAATTGCCTTTCGTATTGAATTCATTCCTGGCGAATCAAATCCTGACCCATGTCCAAGTGCCCTGCGGACCTGCTGGTAATCCCAAGGAGACATCTGTTCAAGCATGTCGAGGGATTCATGGCAATACTTGATAGCAAGCATTAATCTTGGGAACAATCGTAAGGCTGCTCTAATTTCATTATTTTTTAAATAATCTGTAGCTTGATTTGCCTCTGCAGTTGCGTGTTTTAACCATAACTCAGAGGTCTGATGCACCACAGTAAACAACAACTCGTCGCGATGTTTCCAGGCTTCTTTTGTAGGTTGAAGTTTAAGTAACTCGCTTAATTTTAAATATCTTTCGTAATCACTCTTACCTTCACCTTCCAGAATCTGATCTGGTCCATAGCTCATTTAATTTATCCTTTCGCCAGAAAACCGTGACGGGCTAATTTGGCATCAATCTGCCACCATTTACATCCAAAACAATACCAGTTATGTATGAGGATTCTTCACTCGCCAAGAATAAAACTGGATCTGCACATTCCTTTAGTGTTGGCATTCTGCCGAGTGGAATTGCGGTTAATACCTCAGAACGTTCTGCAGCTGACATTTGGTTAAACATGCCCTCTAATCTGTCTGTTAAAAATAGTCCGGGTGCAATTGCATTAACTCTGATATTAAATTCTCCAACCTCTTTTGCAAGCCGCCTTGTTAGACCAAGAATGGCAGCCTTAGCAGCGGCGTAAGGAACGCCGGTAACCGGACTTGCACTGCGTCCACCGATAGATGAAAAAGTAATTATCGAACCACCACCTGCATTTTTCATAAATGGAATCACTGACTTAGCACAATTAAAGGTTCCTTTTATGTTCACATCTAGAACTAAATCCAAATCGGCGGAGGAAATTTCCTCTAGATTTCTTGGAGTTCCAAGTGAACCTCCAGCAGCCGTCACTAACACATCAATTCCACCCAGAGTATTCGCTATTTTATTTGTGGCTTGTTCGACGGCAATCTGATCTCGAACATCAACTTGTTCTCCGGTAGCCACTGCCCCACTCGTTACAATTTCAGAAACTATTGATTCAATTGCACTGCCATTTGAGTCTAAAATTCCAACTCTTCCACCTTGCTCAGCAAATTGGCGGGCTATTTGGCCACCGATACCTCCGGCACCACCAGTAATTAAAATTCTCTTTCCTTCAAATCGCCTAAGTGTCATGTATCTAACATTAACTCTCTTCGGCTTGAAAGCCAATATATATAGGTGTCTGTAGTAAAAAAGTTGTTTCTGCACTATTATTTTGGTTATTAATTTAAAATTTCTATTGGTGAGAGTTCTTAAGGGAGCCGTTTAGCTTATGAAAATACTTTGTATCGGTGGCGGAGCTGCCGGTCTATATTTTTCGATCTTGATGAAGAAGCAAGATGCCTCCCATGAAATTACAGTAATTGAGCGCAATCGCCCGTATGACACTTTTGGCTGGGGTGTAGTTTTCTCAGATGCCACTTTGTCTAATTTTGTAAAGGCTGATGAAGAAACAGCACGGACAATTCTGCAATCTTTCAATCATTGGGATGACATTGATGTAAGAATTAAAAACAAAAGCATTACATCTGGAGGACATGGATTTTGTGGGATTGGCAGAAAACGACTTTTAAACATTTTGCAAGAGCGAGCTGAGGGTTTGGGTGTCAAGCTTATTTTTGAAACTGAAGTTAAAGATGATCAAGAAATAGCTGCAAAATATGATGCTGATTTAGTAATAGCCTCAGATGGACTAAATTCTGTAATACGTAATAAATACTCTGAAACTTATAAGCCGGATGTTGACACTCGAGTTTGTAGATTTGTATGGCTAGGTACAAAAAAGGTTTTTAAAGATTTTACTTTTTCATTTGTGGAGACTGAATTTGGTTGGTTCCAGGCCCATATCTATCAATTTGATGGAGATACTTCAACATTTATTGTGGAGACTCCTGAGGATGTTTGGTTACGTGCTGGTTTAGCAGATATGAGCCAAGATGAAGCAATTAGTTTTTGTGAAAAACTATTTGCTAAAGATTTACAAGGTGCAAAATTAATGAGTAATTCAGCACATTTGCGTGGATCAGCAAATTGGATCAAGTTTCCGAGAGTAATTTGTGAAAACTGGACCCATTGGATAACTGTAAATGGGAAAAAAGTACCGGTAGTTTTGATGGGAGATTCGGCACATACTGCCCACTTCTCAATTGGATCTGGAACAAAATTAGCAATGGAAGATGCTATTGATTTTGCCAAGTTCCTTAACACTCTTGGAAGTCGAAGTATGGAAGAGATTTTGGCTGAATATCAAGCAGTCCGAGGAGTTGAAGTAATTAAAATTCAGAATGCAGCTAAGAACGCAATGGAATGGTTTGAGAATGTTGCACAGTATACAGATATGGAGCCTGAGCAGTTCAATTATTCTTTGCTAACTCGTAGTCAGAGAATTACCCATGAGAATTTAAAGTTACGTGACTCTAAATATGTTGAGGATTATGAAAAGTGGTTTGCAACCAAAGCTTTTGCTGATGCCGGAGTGAACCTTCCAAAATCTGGCTCTCACATACCTCCAATGTTTACTCCATTTAAAGTTCGTGATCTAGTTTTACAAAATAGAATTGTGGTTTCACCAATGGCGCAATACTCAGCTGTTGATGGAGTTCCATCTGACTACCATTTAGTTCACCTAGGTGCTCGTGCAATGGGTGGAGCCGCATTGGTAATGACTGAAATGACCTGTGTTTCAGCCGATGCCAGAATTACCCCTGGATGTCCTGGGATGTATACAGATGAACATTTGCAAGGTTGGCGCCGGATCGTTGATTTTGTTCATTCCAATACAGAGGCAAAAATTGGAATTCAAATTGGCCACGCTGGCGCAAAATCATCAACTCGACTTGCTTGGGAAGGTATCGACCAGCCATTAAAAGAGGGCAATTGGCCAATAATTGCCGCCTCACCTTTTCAATATCTAGAAGGTGTTTCACAAATAGCTCGTGAAATGACACATGAAGATATGGAAAGGGTCAAGGCAGATTTTGTTAGATCTACTAAATCTGCAGAAATGGCTGGATTTGATTGGCTAGAGCTACATGCTGCTCATGGTTATTTACTTTCATCTTTCATCTCTCCATTAACTAATCAACGAAAAGATGAGTTTGGAGGATCTTTAGAAAATAGACTTAAGTACCCAATTGAAGTTTTCAAAGCGATACGTGAAGTTTGGCCAAAAGGAAAACCAATCAGTGTGCGTATCTCTGCCCATGATTGGACCCCGGGTGGAACAACGCCAGCTGATGCGGTTGAAATTGCCAAGGCATTTAAAGCTGCTGGCGCTGACATTATTGATTGTTCATCAGGCCAGGTAAGTAAAAAAGAGAAACCGATTTATGGACGTACTTTCCAAACACCTTTTGCAGATCGAGTACGCAACCAAGCCAAGATTCCTACTATCGCTGTCGGCGCAATATTTGATGCTGATAGCGCAAATACCATTATCGCCGCGGGTAGAGCAGATCTATGTGCAGTAGCAAGACCTCATCTAGCAAACCCTGCTTGGATCCTCACGGAAGGTGCAAGAAGTGGATATGCAAATACACCTTGGCCAAAACAATATGTAGCTGCCAAAATTCAACTTGAGCGAAATTTAGAAAGGGAAAAGCAACAAGCAGCAGCAGCAAAAAATGCAATGACTTTTGAACAAATTACCCAGATTTTTGGTGAGGTTTAAGCACCAATCAAAGCGCGCAATTTATTTCCATCTTCATCAGAAAGTGCTGCGTTTCTGAGTTGTTTAACTATTACAGCAGCATCTGATTTGCTACTTATCCGGTCAACTTCTTTCATTATCTCAGTAAAGTTTCGCCATCCATTTCGGTGGGTATCTCCATAACCTTTAATTACATTTGCACACTCTGCTACTTCGCAAGCTAAATCATAATTTATTGCTGCTAAATTTTTTATTTTTCTTAGCCATGTATCAATACGTTCTTGTTCCAAATTAAATCTCAAAGACCTTGGTCTAATTGGCTTTAATCTTGCCAAGGTGTACAAAAGAAGAAATCCTCCGATAGATGCTGTATTTAGGATCATGCCCTTTGCAGTAATACGCTCAATGGTATTAGTCACAATCTTTGTTCTTAGGATCCACTTACCGATTGGCGTAGGTAAAGTATCTGCAATTTCTTCAGACATTGGATGTAAGTACTCACGTACCTCCATCAGTTGCTCTTGATTAATTTTTGCCTCTGAACTCACCCGATTAAATCTGCTACGCCGTGTTTTAAGATCGGCAACTCGAATTGTGTCTTCATAAGTCATCCAAAGAGCGGTATATCTGGCAGTTTCATTTAAAAGTCGACCTGTGCCAGATCCATAGTTTTTTTCTACCTCAGCTAAATCAGTGAGTCTTGAAATATATTTTTCTGAGTATTTTACATTTTGATAATCTGCAGTTCGCTTAATTCCATTGATGATCATAACTCTGGCTGATTCTGGAAATTCAGTTTTTACCTTTTGAGCTAAATTCTTTAATTTATGTCCAACTACTGAGGATGGGTCATTAATCATCTGGATCTGCTGCTCTTTAGAAATTTCCCCTGGACTAACTGGTCGAGCGCTTATTTGAATAGGCACAGCCGAATTTGTTGATTTGTTTTCATTACTTATAATTCCACTGGCAATTTCATAGCTTTTGTCAAAAGCTGCTACTGAAGTTTTAACTCCAACCCCACCTTGTTCAATAGCCTGGATAAAGTGTTGGCGTTCAAATGGAAGGACCTTACTGCCAGCCAATGCCCCGAATAAAGCTGCTGAAATTACACTTGCACAATCCTCTGCCACTTTTGCAAAATCGGCAGCGATTAAATGTTTTGATGATTCTTTTGCAGATTTTAAAATTGCCTCAGAATCAACTCGACCATCACCTAATGCTGTTCGTTCCGTCATTGAATAAACACGATTAGTAGAAGTAATTAAAGTGGTTACATCAGAGGTGACAAATCCCCGTGATATCGCTCTTCCGGCCTCCATTAATTCAGATGCAATCACAATATCAACCTCACCTGGTGTAGCCATTGTGCTTAATACTGGCTCATGAGAACCGGCCCTACCTTGTCCATCATCAGGAAAAAACTCTAGGTAATAAACGGTGGTTCCAGTTCGCTGTGCTACACCAGGAACTGATGTTGTTTGCGCAAAGTAACCATTACTCTCTGCCATATTTATGGCCCAATCAGCTAAAACTCCGCCGCCCTCTCCCCCCATAGCTAGTAAAGCTAAAGTTATGGGACGAGTATGCGGTGCAATAGAATTAGGCTTCAATTCCTGACAACCGTCTCTCAATACCACGTTGAAGAGCTCCGATAATTAAATTTCTAACTTTTGCCTTTGATTTATCCCAGAGCGAGGGATTACTTATGACTGAAGTCTTATAAAAAGAAGGACAGAGAACTGCAGCATGGGCTGCCTCACCACATAATCCACATCCAACGCAGGTATTAAGGATCGCGGCAATTGGATCTTTTCGCATTGGATCTGGATTTTCAGCAATAGTAAGTGATGGACATCCATTAATTCGAATACAAGAATGGTCACCAGTACATGTATCTGCGTCAATGCCAAATCTTTCGCGGACTACCCGTTTTCCTTCCTTAATTCGCTTAGCCATTTGTGGGCGCTCCCGACGTGTGCGATTAAGTGTGCATTCACTCTGTGCAACAATCACTTTTGGCCCCAACTCTTTTGTTGAAAGGGCCTCTTTAAATAATTTCTTCATCTCTCCAACTTTGAAAGTATTTGTAACAGTCTTTGCCCACTCAACACCGACACCTCTTACTGCTCTTTCAATAGGGTGCTTTGTTGAGCGGATTTCACTTGGGGCTGAGGAAGAGAGCAAATCTTGTCCACCGGTTGCAGCGCTATAGGCATTGTCTACAACGACAACTAGACCATCACTTTTATTGAAAACTGCATTTCCAATTCCGCTGGTAAGGCCGTTATGCCAAAATCCACCGTCACCCATAAAACTAATGGTGCGCTTTTCGCTCTTTGTATCATGTAACGCTGCTGCGCCTGCTGCGCCTAAACCATATCCCATGGTTGTCGCTCCAATATTAAATGGAGGCAAGATTGAAAATAAATGGCACCCAATATCTGCAGAGATATGGTGTTTGCCAGTCTCACGCTCGGCAAGTTTTAAAGCAGTGAAAATAGGCCGCTCTGGACAACCTGTACAAAATGATGGTGGACGCCCATGAATTTGCTCAGTTGGTGCGACAGAATTTATTGAATTTGGTTTGTCACCTGATGGTCTTACAACCGCAGGTAGCTTGTCAGTATTAAGTAGTTGTGGTGCAAATTTTTTAACAAACTCTAAAATACCTTTGATAACTGCAGCCGGAGTGTATTCGCCGGCAACAGGTAACAAGTCCTTGCCATGTAAAGCAGTATTAACACCAGCACGTCTTAAAATCGCATTTATATTTTGTTCTATGTAGTCAGGCTGGCCCTCTTCAACCAGCAAGATTCCTCTTTTATCCTTTGCAAACTCAACTACCTCATCATCAATTATTGGGTATGTAACATTTAAAATATATAGTGGAATTTTGCTTTTGCCATAAACATCTGAAAGGCCCAATAATTGCAAGGCTCTTATTACCGTATTGTAGAGCCCGCCTTGCATAACAATTCCAAAGTCAGCTGCATCATTAGCAAATACTTCATTAATTTTATTCTCTTTAATAAATTTTACGGCAGCTGGCCAACGCTTATTTACTTTTTCTTGCTCATGTAAAAAGCTTGCTGGTGGGAGCACAATTCTATTTGTGTCACGTACTGGGTTTTCCATGGCATCGCGTAAAGTAAATTTAGGTTTAATATTATTTTTAGCAATGAAGCGACCATGCAAATGGCAGGAACGTAACCTTAATTGCAACATTACCGGAGTGTTGCTTGCCTCTGAAAGTTTAAATCCAGTTTCTACAGAATCTACGATTGCAGTTAAGTTTGGTCTTGGGTCTAACAACCAAATTTGAGACTTCATTGCAAAAGCATGCGAGCGCTCTTGCATAATTGAGGAGCCTTCACCGTAATCTTCACCAACTATGATTAATGCTCCGCCGGTCACGCCGCCGGATGCTAGATTTGCCAACGCATCTGAAGCCACATTAGTTCCTACGGTTGATTTAAAAGTTACTGCTCCACGCAATGGATAATGTACGGATGCTGCCAAAGATGCTGCTGCAGTAGCTTCAGATGCACTGTTTTCAAAGTGAATGCCTAATTCATCTAGTATTTCTTTAGCATCACCAAGCACATCCATTAGATGTGAGATCGGCGCACCCTGATAGCCGCCTACATAGGAAACACCAGATTGCAAAAGTGCCTTTGTAACAGCAAGAATTCCCTCGCCAAAAAATTCTTCACCCTCTGAGGCGCGTAGTTTTCCAACCTCTGTTGCAAAAGAACGCTCAGCCATCTCTCTCCTTCAGCGCAACTTTCGAAGCCGCAGGTTTGAACAATACCTGCTAATCCTCGCACGGCTGAGCAGGCATGTCTAGGGATTGGTGATGCTAACAGCTGTGGTCTCAACTACAGTTTTGGCTCAATTCTTAGTTGAAATACACCTAGAAATATGGCAGATGCCAGACTAATATCAAGGGGTGGTTTAACGTAGTAAAACTCATTTAAAAACTAGTTAAGGAGTAAAAATGGCTGGATTGTCACAACTGGCAACAGATTTAGCTTCAGGAGCTGTGCAAGTTTTAGACCTAACTGCACCGCTGCATTCAAATACACCGATATTGGTCCTTCCAGAACCTTTTGGGCAGACAGCAACTTTTAAATTAGAGGAAATTTCAAAGTATGACGATCGTGGTCCGGCTTGGTATTGGAATAATTTTCATACTGGGGAACATACAGGAACTCATCTGGATGCTCCGAACCATTGGATTACTGGAAAAGATGGCGATGATGTTGCCTCAATTCCAGCAAAACGTTTAATTGGACCTGCAGTAGTTTTGGATTTTGTAAAAGAATCAGCAGCTAATCCAGATTTTTTACTAGAGGTATCACACATTGAATCTTGGGAAAAAGCAAACGGTAAGATTCCTGCTGGTGCGTGGGTGCTTTTCCGCACAGGTTGGTCAAAATTTGGTGATGATCCAAAGGCATTTGCAAATGCAGATGATAAGGGTCCGCATACTCCTGGTTTGCCACCTTCAACCGCTGAATTCCTCGCTACAAAGCGGGATATTCTTGGGTTAGGAGTAGAAACTGTTGGAATCGATGCTGGTGGCGCATTTGGAATGGATGTTCCATTTCCTTGTCATAACTACTTGCTCGGTAATAACAAGTATGGCTTAACTCAACTTCGAAATTTAGATAAGTTGCCTACAACAGGAGCTATCGTAATTGCAGCTCCATTGAAGATTGTTGGTGGTTCTGGCTCTCCAACAAGAGTTTTAGCACTTATTGCAAAGTAATTTACAGCTTTAAAAACCCCACCATTTAATTGGTGGGGTTTTTATTTAGAAAAAATTTTTGAAAATAAACCCTTTTTCGTGAGCCGTTGGGCAACCAGAAAGCCAGATCCGCCCCCAAGCCCCGGACCAGGGTGAGTAGAAGCTCCAATGTGCCAGAGATTTTTTATTGGTGTGCGATGCCCAGTAGCGGTTGCCAGCGGTCGCCAAGGTGCAAATTGATCAATTCGACAATCCCCTGCATAAGGGTCCCCACCAACCAGATTTTTATTCATAGCTTCGATTTCACGTGGCCCTAAAACTATCTTTGCAAGTGTTGCAGATTTTAGATTTGAGATTTGCTTACTTAGTTGGTCAATAACTCGATCAGCATATGCATTTAACACCTTGGGACTCCATTGACCATTTTCAATATCTATTTGATTCGCAAGATCACCAATTATCTCTTGCGGATTCTCTTGTAGTTGGATCCAAATAATAGACTTTCCATCTGGAGCTCTAGAAGGATCTACTGCACATGGCTGCCCAACCACAATCGTTGGACGCGCTGCTAAATATCCTCTATTTGAAGCATTAACTGATTCAGATAACGAGCCAACGCCATCCAAAACATGCACGATAGCGACATCTTTCATTCTTTGATCATTAACCCAAATTGGTGGCTCCGATAGGGCTAAATGAATTTGAATAGCAGCTCGTCCATATCTAAAATTATTAGCCGCTGTTTTAATCTCAGCGCTGATTTGCTCCTCTTTGAGTAACTCCTGATATAAATATTGAGGTGTAGTCGAAGCTATTACAGCTTTTTTTCCCGCATAAGTTTTACCGTTTGATAATTTAACTCCATAAGCCTTATTTTTCTTTACTAACACTTGGACAACATCAGAGTTTGTTAGCACTTCACCGCCATGATCTTTAATAATTGAAATTAAAGCGTCAACCAGTTTTATACCACCACCGACCGGAACAGGCATCCCACCCAAAGCAATTGCAGCTGAAATAACTTTTGTAATAAAAGCACTTCCAGCATCATCTGGGCCCATGCCATTGTGCAGAGCCCAAGGAGCAAGAAGCGCTTTACTAATTGGTGAATTAAATTGGCGATCAAGCCATGGTTGAGCCGGTTCCAATAACTCTGATCCAGTGGCAACTAAGCCTCGATTTCCAAACCTTTTTCGAGCAGTTCTAGCTAGCTTCAAGGATGAAGCCCGCCAAAGATCGGCGCCCAAAAGTCCAAAAGCTAAGTCTATTTTTGGCATAAATTCTGCCATCATTTGCGTCCAAGACTCGCCATCAGAGAATTTAGAAAACTCTGCAAGAGTTTTTTCTGGGTTCGTAAATAATATTGCACTACCATCTTTACAAATTACACCTGTTGGGCAATCAGTATTTTTGTAAACAAGACCTTTTTTATCCAAATCCTCTTTTAGCAGAGCGTATGCTGGGCCACCTACAAATAATGGATGCCAACTTGAAAGTAATTCATGGGTAAAACCTGGCAACGTAGCTTCTTCAGTCCTGATTGCACCGCCAGCTCTATCATTGCGTTCACAAATTAGAACTTGCCAACCAGACTTACTGAGTACAGCTGCTGCAACGAGGGAGTTTATGCCGCTACCGATTATAACTGCATCAAACACTTTTTCGCCCTGCATAGGTGAAATCTATTCGTAATGTTATGCAATAGTCAATAATTGTGAGAAAATTCAATATGGTTAACATCGTAATTATTGGGTCTGGGATTAATGGCTTAAGTGCAGCGGCAATTCTTGCCAAACGTGGCAAAACTGTAAAAGTGCTGGAAAGTTCTGACAAATTTGGAGGTGCAATCAGAACTGAGGAGATAACTTTGCCAGGTTATCACCACGACTTGTTTGCAACTAACCTGAGCCTTTTTGCAGGCGGTGGAGTAATGGCGCTATTAAAAGATGACTTAGTTCGTAATGGATTGGAGTTTATTCCATCAGACAGACCATATTGCTCAGTTTTCCCTGATGGAAAATCAATTGGTATAACCATGAATCGGGATAGTAATATCCAAACTTTACAAAAAATCGCACCTAATGATGTCGACGCATGGAAACTACTAACTTCAAAGCTTGGATATTTATCGCCACATTTATTTCCAATTTTAGGCACTGAATTGCCCTCTTTTGCTGCTGCAAAATTACTATTTAAAAGTTGGCGAGTAATTGGCACAACTGGACTATTTGAATTGGTACGCCTTCTACTTCAATCAAGCAGAGCTTTTACAGAAGAACATTTCCGTCATGCGGAAACTAAGGCGCTGGCTGCAGCCTGGGGAATGCATTTAGATTACGCCCCTGATATTTCAGGTGGTGCATTATTTTCATTCTTAGAGTCCATTGGTGGACAAGAATTTGGCATGGTTCTAGGCAAAGGAGGTGCAAATACGCTAGTAAGGGCTCTGACTAATGTAATTCAAGAAAATGGTGGAGAGGTTGTAGCAAATTCTAAGGTCACAGAAATTTTACTTGAGAATGGAGCGGCAGTCGGAGTAAAAACTGAAGATGGCAGAATAATTAAGGCAAAGACTGTTATTGCAAATGTAAACCCAGCCTTAGTACCAAAACTACTCCCAGTTTCCACTAGTGCTGATGAAAATATTTCAAAAATTAATAAATTTCGCCCTGGTTTAGGAACCATGATGATCCATTTGGCATTAAGTGATTTGCCAGATTGGACAGCACCTGAGGCAAAGAGCTTTAATTATGTTCATATTGGACCATATCTTGATGACATGGCTATGACATACACAATGGCTGCCGCAGGTAAATTACCAACACAGCCAACACTTGTTGTTGGTCAGCCAACGGTAAGTGATCCATCTAGAGCACCAAAGGATAAGCACATACTTTGGATTCAAGTACGAGTTTTACCTCTTGAAATAATCGGTGATGCATCTGGAGTTATTAGCGGCAAATCTTGGGATGAAATTGGCGAACAATATGCAGATCGTGTGATTGATATTATTGAAGAGTACGCTCCTGGGTTAAAAAATAAAATTTTAGGGCGAAAAGTGTTAACACCAACTGATCTTGAAAGATACAACGTAAATTTAATTAAAGGTGATTCACTTGGTGGTAGCCATCACCCTGCTCAATTTTTCTTTCTACGTCCAGCACCAGGATGGACCGGACATAAGACTCCAATTAAAAATCTTTATATATGTGGGTCAGGAACATGGCCTGGCGGTGGCGTTGGCGGCGGCAGCGGACTAATGGTCGCAAATCTACTCAGTAAATAGCCTTGAACGCCAATCATCTGGCCATCTTTGGGAACCAAGCTCTTTACTTGGTGAGTAAACAATTATGTAAGTGCCGATTGCTGCAATTTCGCCATTTACACTTGCGGTAAAGGCAAATTCTGCAGATGAGTTACCAATTCTAACCACTTCAAGATTAGTTCTTATTTGCTCTCCAAAAAAAATCCTGCGTTTATACTCCATTTGAACTTTAACTCTTGGTATTTGACCAAACAAGGTTGTAGGTAACCCAACACTCCGATATAGGGCAGCTTCACACTCCTCAACCCATCTAAAAGCACTGGTGTAATGATGGTGGCCCGCTGCATCAGTTTCAGCCCATTCAAGATATCTAACTATTTCAACTTTTGCTCCGGCCATTAATTCACCTCTCCTCGACACTGATTAAAAAGACCAAACTGCCTAATAACTATTTGCCCTAATGATTAACTAGGTGAAATTAGTTTACTCTGTTTTTTTGTAATCTGACTTTACATACAAATCTAGGTATTCATTAACAGGTAGTGAAATCAATTTCTTGTAATCCATAGATGCGTCCCAGATTTGCTTTTGCTGAGACTCATTAAAAATACGAGCTAGATTTATTTTGAATTTCTCAACTAATAGAGGAATTCCCTCACTTCGTCTACGTGCGTGCCCAACTGGATATTCGACAATAACCTCATCCATTGTGCTGCCGTCATTGAATGTAATCGAAAGTGCATTTGCAATAGACCGCTTATTTGGATCATGATAGTCAGCTGTAAACATTGGGTCTTCCACACAAATTATCTTTTCTCTTAAAATATCAATTTCTGGATCACTGGCAACATCATCCTCATAATCTTTGGCAGTTAAGCGGCCAAAAATAAGGGGAACAGCAACCATATATTGAATGCAGTGATCTCTATCAGCTGGATTTCGCAAAGGACCTTTTTTATCAATGATTCTTATGCATGCCTCATGGGTTCTTATTTTTATATTTTTAATGTCAGATGATTGTTTACCAATTTCCTTCATCTGCCTGTGAATTGTCATGGCAGCTTCCACAGCCGTCTGGGAATGAAATTCTGCTGGAAATGAGATCTTAAATAAAATATTTTCCATTACATATGATCCGTATGGCCTTTGAAACTTAAATTTATTTTTTTGAAAGAGAGAGTCATAAAATCCCCAAACTTTGGCGGATAAGGCTGTTGGATAACCCATCTCACCTGTCTTAGCAATCAATGCAAGTTTTACGGCTCTTGAAGTTGCGTCACCAGCTGCCCAAGATTTTCTGGAGCCAGCGTTAGGAAAATGTCGGTAAGTTCGCAATGATTGACCATCCAACCAGGCATGCGATACCGCGCTCAACATTTGTTCACGTGTTAATCCCAGCATTTTGGCTACTACGGCCGTAGAGGCAACTTTGACCAAAACCACGTGATCTAATCCAACTTTATTAAATGAGTTTTCCAAGGCAAGACAACCTTGAATTTCATGCGCTTTGATCATCGCAGTTAATACATCTAGCATTTTCAGAGGTGCGCGACCTTCTGTAACGGCAGTTCTTGATAACCAATCTGCAGTTGCCAGAATTCCACCCAAATTATCCGACGGATGGCCCCACTCTGCAGCAAGCCAAGTATCATTAAAATCAAGCCATCTAATCATCGCGCCAATGTTAAATGCACCTTGAACGGGATCTAATTCATAATTTGTTCCCGGAACCTTTACCCCATTTTTAATGGTAGTGCCTGGAACTAAGGGACCCAAAAGTTTTCTACACTCTTCGTATTCCAAAGCTTCTAATCCACAGCCAAGAGTATCTATTAAGCAGTTCCAAGCAGTTTGATAGGCCACATCAGAATTAATTTCAAACTTTTCAACATAATCAACGATGTCAATGATTTCTTGATCATAATTCTGGACTACTCGTGAAATGTTGGATGACAATTTGAACCTATCTTCTCTCGATGGGAATAAACTCTAAATCTTCAGGTCCAGTATATTCAGCACTTGGGCGAATAATTTTATTATTTATGCGTTGTTCAATTACATGGGCAGACCACCCAGTTGTTCGAGCGATTACAAAAATTGGCGTGAAGAAAGATGTTGGAATCCCCATAATTTTATAAGCCACAGCTGAAAACCAATCTAGATTAGGAAACATCTGCTTACTCTCCCACATGACACTTTCAATTCGCTCAGCAATATTGAAAAGTTTTAGGTCTTTTGCACTATTACTCAAATCATGTGCCACCGATTTAATAACTTTGTTTCGAGGATCTAAAATCGTATAAACAGGATGTCCAAAGCCAATTATTACCTCTTTATTTGCAATTCTATTTTTTATATCATCTTCAGCCTCATCTGGAGTTGCATAGCGCTCTTGAATTTCAAGTGCCACCTCATTAGCTCCACCATGCTTTGGACCTCGTAATGCTCCGATTGCTCCAGCTATGGATGCAAAAATATCTGATCCTGTTCCCGCTATTACTCGTCCAGTAAAAGTAGATGCATTAAATTCATGCTCCGCATACAGAATTAATGAAATGTGCATTGCTTTTACCCATTCATCACTCGGTACTTTGCCATGCAGCATATGTAAGAAATGGCCGCCCACGGAATCATCATCAGTTTCAACATTTATTTGTCTACCTGAATTGGCAAAGTGATACCAATAAAGCAACATCGAACCAAAACTTGCAACCAATCGATCTGCAATCTCACGAGCTTCGGCTGGAGTATGCACTAATGATTCAGGCGATTCACATCCTAAAGCTGACACACCCGTGCGCAGTACATCCATTGGATGTGATTCTTTTGGCAATGCTTCTAATACCATACGGACAGTTTTAGATAATCCGCGTAAGGATTTAAGCTTTAATTTATAATCGCTTAATTCTTTCTTGTTGGGAAGTTTTTCATGAATTAGCAAAAAAGCCACCTCTTCAAATTCACATTTTGAGGCTAAGTCGTAAATATCAAATCCGCGATAATGCAGGTCGTTACCACTCTTACCTACTGAACAAAGCGATGTTGAGCCTGCCACAATTCCTGATAGTGCAACGGATTTTTTAGGTTTGAACTCAACTTTAGGTGAATTACTCATTATCTTTTGCCATTCCTTTTCCAAAAATTTTATCTAGCTCCTGCTCATACTTGTAATAATTAATTCGATCATAAAGTTCTTCCCGAGTTTGCATCAAATTAACTAATGATTTTTGTGTACCTTCTTTCCTAATAGTTTCATAAACATTTTCTGCTGCTTTATTCATAGCACGAAAGGCTGAAAGTGGGTATAAGGCCATTTGAACCCCAGCTGAAGCTAATTCAGAGGTAGTAAATAAAGGCGTAATTCCAAACTCGGTTATGTTAGCTAATACAGGAATATTAAATTCACTTGTAATTTGTTTGTAAGTTTGTAAATCTTTTACTGCTTCAGGAAATAATAAATTGGCTCCGGCTTCGACATATGCATGCATCCGGTCAATTGCACCATTCAAACCCTCTTTAGCCAACGAATCTGTTCTTGCCATAATTAGGAAATTTGAATCATTTCTTGCATCAACTGCAGCCTTTAAACGATCAACCATTTCAGATTTACTAACAATTTCTTTATTTGGTCTATGACCACATCTCTTAGCGCCAACTTGATCTTCAATGTGTATTGCCGCAACTCCGGCTTTTTCTAAGGTTTTAACTGTTCGAGCAATATTAAATGCTGAAGTTCCAAATCCTGTGTCAACATCAACAAGCAAGGGTAGATCGCAAATCTCAGTAATTCTCAATGCATCGGTAACTACATCCGCCAAAGTGGTAATACCTAAATCTGGAATTCCTAGTGAGCCAGCGGCAACACCACCACCTGACAAATAGATGGCTTTATAACCCGCACGTTTTGCTAATAATGCATGATTAGCATTTATAGTTCCCACTATTTGAAGTGGAGACTCACTTGCAAGCGCCTTACTAAACTGAGCACCTGGACTAAGTGGAATCACTGATTTACCTTATCACCAGATTATTGGCGGCCAAAAAAAGGCCAAATTTGTGCTGTTTGCAAGATATTTGTTGATCACTTGATTGATTCTAGGCTTAAGCCAGAGATGCATCTAGTGTTATAACTGCACTGGAATACAATTTAGAGACTGGACAAGTTTGTTTAGCTTTTTCAGCTAATCGAACAAACTCTTCATTATTCATTTCTTGGCTAACCCCGCGAGTTGTTAAATGAACTTCGCTAATCCAGAATCCATCTGATTTTTGTTCAAGGGTAACTTTGGCACTAGTTTCGATAACACCAGGATTTTTACCTGATTCTTCAATAAGGCTACTTAAAGCCATAGAAAAACAGCCCGCATGTGCTGCACCAATTAGTTCCTCTGGATTAGTCATAACTAGATCCTCAGTTCTAGACTTTAATGAGAACGCTAGCGAATCTCCATTTTTTCCTAATCTCATTAATCCAGTTCCAGTTGGAACCGGTCCATTCCAAACCGCACTTGCATGTTTAAAAATCTTCATTTATGCGATACCTTTCATTTCATGGAGCCAGGCAAAGTTTTTAATGCCAGTACCCTATCGCCAAATCAGGTAGAAATTCGTGGTCAAGGCCAATCTTTTAATTTAATCGATTCACAGCCATATGCCGAAGGCATGACTGCGAGTGAAATCCAAATTACTGGAAATTCCTCCCCGAAAGGTTCAGATAAAAACACCACCTTAATTTTTGTTCGATCCGGAAGCGCAAACTTAGAGATAATTGGAGAAAGCATTTCTGGTGTCGAGAATTCTTTAAAAGTTGAAGCGGGCAGCGCAGTTCAAATTAAAAGTGGTGAAACCTTTATTTGGACTCATGCAGTTGAATTAATCGCACTCGAGGTTCGAATTCCGGACACCTCTGGGCCATTTGCGCGCGAGCAAACTCACAAAACTTTAAATTTTGTCAGATCTGTAATGCAAGGTACGAGCCTGAAAACAGATGCTACTGCTGATCGCCAGTTTGAAGTACTCTTCGATGCAAATAATGGTTCTGCAGATGCAACCATGTTTATTGGCTTTATTCCACCATCAGGTGCGCCAACACATTATCACCTATATGATGAAATTTGTTATATTGTTCGTGGCACTGGCGAATTTAGAACAGGAGACAAAATTCAACCACTTAATGCAGGATCAACTTTCGCAGTAGTACCAAGGTTGCTTCACTCTCTTGCAAATACATCTAATGAGGACCTTTGGGTGCTTGGTGTATTTCGCCCAGAGGGATCTCCAGCAGCTGCTTATTATCCTGACGGTAAACCTGCTCCAGGTTATTCCGAATCCAAGTAAACCAATGAAGTAAGAAAGGTATTTTGACTACAATAAATTTAGCTTCACAATATCGCTCAGAATTTCCGATATTCGAAAAATTGACCTATGTTAACTCTTGTTCACATGGGGCATTGGCTAACTCTGTTAAAGACTCTTTTGCTACTTATATTTCGACCCTAGAAGAAAAAGGTTCATCTTGGAATGAATGGGTAACTCAACAAGAGATTCTCCGAAAATTGATGGCTCAATTTCTGTCCGCAACACCAGAAGAGATTGCAATAACAACATCTGCTTCGGCCGGTGTAAATGCACTAGCTACATCATTAAATTTTTCAGGTAAGAGAAATAAAATCATAACCACCAATAATGAGTTCCCTACCATGGGGCAAATTTGGCATGCTCAAGAATCACGTGGAGCAAAAGTAATACACGTCCCTAACAATCCAGATTTAACTGTTAATACGAAAGCCTTGATTGATGCAATTGATGCAGAAACACTTATAGTAGCAATTGCACATGTTTGCTACCGAAACGGAGTGCGTACTGATATTCATCCGATCATTGAGGCTGCTCATAAGCAAGGTGCGATAGTTGTTTTGGATGCATATCAATCGGTGGGTTCATTATCTCTAAATGTAGATGAAATCGAAGCTGACATCATTGTTGGTGGATTACAAAAGTACATGCTGGCCGTTCCAGGAGTTGGATTTATGTATGCGAGAAAAAGTACCACCAGCGCCCTAATTCCAACTATAACTGGATGGTTTGCAGCAGAAGACATATTTGCAATGAAAATTGATTCTTATCAACCAGCCCAGCACGCAAGGCGATTTGAAAATGGAACTCCAAATGTTGCTCCCTTATATCCAGCGGTGGCTGCTCTTGAACTTATGATCAAAGTTGGTATCTCAAATATAGAGAATTATGTTTCAAGTATTCACGAAGCTCTAAGAATTGGAATAGCTGACATCGGTGGAAGAATTGTCACGCCAAGTGTTGCTGCAGCTCATGGAGCTCTTCTTGCAGTTGCATCAACTAATGAAAATGCGCATGTAACTGCGTTGGAAGAGATCGGGATTATAACTTCAAGTCGTGATGGAAACGTCAGACTTTCTCCCCACTTTTATAATAATTTTGATGATGTTGAAAAAATTATTGATGGTTTTATAAAAACTAAGTCATTTTTAAAAAAATAATTCTTGATGCCTAAACGTATAAATTTTGTTGAGAAATTCAATCTCACTAAAAATTTAAAGATATCAAGAGCCGTTACTGGCCTTTGGCAAATTGCTGATATGGAAAAAAGTGGAAATACCCTAGATCCAATTGCTACCGCAAAACTTATGACACCTTATGTTGATGCAGGTCTTACTACATTTGATATGGCTGATCACTACGGTTCGGCTGAAATTATTGCCGGTCACTTTAAGCAATCAGAGACTGCTGGTAGTAAGGCCATATTTTTCACTAAGTGGGTTCCAAAACCTGGCCAAGTAACTCGTGAGCAAGTAAGGGCAGCGGTTCAAGAACGATTAAGCAGGTTACAGATTGAAAAGGTCGATCTACTTCAATATCACGCTTGGAGTTTTTCAAACCCCTATTGGCTCGATGCCCTGGTTTACCTGCAAGAGCTAAAAGAAGAGGGATTAATCGGCGCACTAGGCACCACAAATTTTGATACATCACATTTAAGAATCGCTAAAACAACTGGAATTGAGATTGTTTCGAATCAAATTTCCTATTCGCTTATTGATCGCAGAGGTAGCGGCAAGATGGCTGAATACTGTGCTGAAAATTCGATCACAATTTTGGCTTACGGGACATTATGTGGTGGATTTATTTCTGAGAAATGGCTTGGAAAATCTGAACCCACTACTAGTCAATTGACCAACTGGTCCTTAATGAAATATAAAAGATTTATTGATACTGCTGGAGGCTGGGCTAAGTTTCAAGATTTACTTAAAGAACTTGATCAAATCAGTAAAGAAACAAAGCGTTCAATTTCAACTATTGCCTCTAAATTTCAATTGGCCCAAAAGGCAGTAGGTGCAGTGATAATTGGGGCAAGAATAGGTGAGAACACGCACATTGACGATACTTTATCTCTTTTCACATTCGAATTAAGCAAATCGCAAATAAATAGAATCCAATCAAAAATCGATCTCTTTGATCCAATTCCAGGCGACTGTGGTGATGAATATCGCAAGCCACCATACTTAACTGCCTCTGGCGATTTAAGTCACCACTTAGAGTCATTCCCACCGGTTTATCAAGTAGTTCAGAAAAATAATAGGCAGCAGATAGATTCTGGCACTCCTTGGGAATCTTTAGCTGGATATTCTCGTGCCGTAAAAATTGGTAACAAAATAATGGTTTCTGGCACAACAGCCACACACCAAAATTTAGTCGTTGGTCGAAATGATCCAATAGCTCAAACTCAATTTATTATAGATAAAATTGAGACTTCACTAGAGTCATTAGGTGCTAAATTATCTGACGTCGTACGAACTCGAGTATTTGTTAGAGATTCAAAAGGATGGGAAGGGGCATTACTTGCCCATGGAGAAAGGTTTGCTGAAATCCGCCCAGCGAACACAACTTTTTTTGCAAATTTAATTGGGGAAGAATACCTAGTCGAGATTGAAGCTGAAGCTTTAGTGCAAGATGAATAAAATAAAACTAGATAATAATTATGAGATATCCCCTGTTATAAAAGGTGGCTGGCAACTTAGCTCAGGGCATTCTTTAAACAAAAAAATCGAAGAAACTTCTGCTGTCATAGATACAATTAAATTTATAGAAGCAGGAATTTCGACTTTAGATTTTGGTGATATATATACAGGCGTAGAAGAGCTTATTGGAAAAGTCATAATTGAACTGAACAAGAAGTACGGTGATCAGGGTCGAAATAAACTACAACTCCATACAAAGTATGTTCCTAATGAGCATGAATTGGACAACTTTAATAGTGCAGATGTTAGAAAAATCGTTAATAGGTCTTTGGAAAGATTGGGAATAGATACAGTAGATATTGTTCAATTTCATTGGTGGAAATATGAAGCTAATCATTATTTAGATGCCATGGAGGAACTTTTTAACTTAAAAAAGGCTGGAAAAATCAAGCATATTGGAGTTACAAATTTTGACGTTGAAAGGCTCAGTGAGATGGTCAATGCAAACTTGAAGCCAACCTCAATCCAACTTCAATACTCACTAATTGATAGCAGGCCAGAGGAGGGAATGTCAGATTTTTGCCAAAAAAATGGGATTAGCATGATTTGTTATGGAACAGTTGCTGGTGGTTTTTTCTCAGAGAAATATCTTGGTAGAAGTGAACCAACTAGTTTTGAAACAAGATCGAATATAAAATATAGATTAATTATTGAAGAGTTTGGCGGCTGGGAAATTTTTCAAAACCTGTTAGATGTTTTAAATACTATTGCACTTAAGCACGAGACTAATATCGGCACCATAGCATCAGCTTACATTCTGAGGCAACCTGGTGTGAAAGCTGTGATTGTAGGAGCCCGAAATACCGATCATTTAAAATCTAATTTACTAATACCACTTATTCAATTTTCCAATCAAGAGTTGGATTTAATTAGCGAAATCAAAGCTCAGCGAAAAGGACCGGTTGGCCCTGTATACCATCTTGAAAGATATAACGAAAAACATCGAAATATTATGCATACCAATAATAACTAGGTTAAATCGCCAGAATTCAGGTTGACGGTTCGCAATCTCTCGATTTTCATTATTAGCTTTTCTTCTGGATCAGGGCATGCCACCAGAGAATCCTGCTCTAACCAATCGTCTGAGGACATCTTTCGCTGTTTTGCCGGTAGCAAAGGTAATACTGAAGCTATTGCATACATGCAGAAGTGTTTTCCATTTGGAATCCTTAATTCAGCACTATTAGTTACTTCAAAATAATCACCTGGCTTAAGACCACAAACAGATCTGCCGCCAATACTCTCAACTGTTACACGTAAATCAAAAATCTCCATGGAATAAGGATAGGGTAATTTAAGATAAAAAAGGATTTATTTCCATACTAATCCTGCTTATGTAACAGTTCTACTTATCGTAGACACTCTTTTATAATCCCCAGTTTCAACAAGCTCTTTAAGCCTTTGAAAGCCATCATAGATCTCTGTAAAAGATGTAGGTAGTGCTGAAAAAGAAAATCTAATCCCATTCGGCTCTCTATAGTCAGGAAAAACCTTTTTAAGTTGCCTCAAAGCCATGGCTATTTGTGCACCATCGGGATGTGTAATTATTATATGACCACACCTTTTGTTTCTATCTCTTGGTGTGGCGAGATTAAAGCCTAAATTGCTCAGCCATTGGTCATAAAGATCAATCATCAAATCAGTGCCTTTTAAACATTTCTCCTGTATTGCTTCCATTTTCGCTTCTTCAATCATTTCAAAACCAACTTTTACGGCTCTCAGACCAATTATTGGCGGAGTAGAAATTTGAAAGCCACGAATACTTTCTGATTTTTCAAAAATTTGGCTCATTGCAAATTGATTTCTTACGCCAAACCATCCACGTATTGGAACATTTAATTGCTGTTGAAGTTCATTTGATACATAAAGCCAACCTGGTGCTCCAGGACCAGAATTACCATATTTATAAGTACAACCTACGGCTAATCCAATTTTATTTTTATCAAATTGAAGATTTACAGAACCTAAAGCATGAGAACAGTCCCATAACATATATGAACCATTTTTTCTTACGATTTTATCAATTTCGACATAATCATTTAATCCCCCAGATCTATATTGAAGAATCTGTAAAGTGACTATTGCGACATTTTCATCCAAATATTTGCTCAATAACTCTTTTGAGATTATTTCATTTTGAGAAACTTCAGAATCTTCATTCTCAATATAAACCAACTCCATATTCAGCTCATTTGCTATACCCTCGATTGCATATCGATCACTTGGAAAGTTTGCTCTATCTATCAAAATTTTATTTCGTTTAGGGTTTGACTTAATAGCAGCCCATGCAAGCTGATATAGATTTATAGTGTTCGTATCTATCGCCAGCGTTTGACCAGATGCAGCGCCTAACGCTGCTCTGCCAATTAAGTCACCGATGCGCTCTGCTTCATTGATCCAGTCAGACCAACCGTTTACAACTTTTTTTCCCCACTCTTCTACCAAGAGCTCATTTAATTCCACCAAAGTTTTTTTAGGTAGTCTCCCTAATGAATTACCGTCGAGATAACAAACAGACTCATCATCGATATAAAAAAGATTTTTGAAACTGTTGAGGGGGTCGGTAGCATCGAGATTTTCAGCAAAAATGCGCTCCATATAAATAGTATAGGGGTATAAACCTAAAAGAGTAACACTTTATTTTACTTATTCTACTGCAAATCAAAATCATTTGTGTAAGACTTGATTCATGAATCAGAAAATTGCAATAGTAACGGGTGCGGCAGGTGGAATCGGCAGATCAATTGTTAATCAATTAGTAAAAGATGACTTACAAGTAGTGGCATTGGATTTAAATAAAAATGGCTTAAGCAGATTAGAGACGGAATTTGAATCAAAAGTTTATACTCGATTAGTTGATTTGACAGATCATGATAAAACAGAGGAAGCATTTGCATCTATTGAAGCAAAATATGGTGGAATTGATGCTTTGGTTAATAATGCTGGTGATTGTTTTATGAGCGAATTCCCAGAAATTTCAGCCGAAGAATTTGAATTGCAAATGAAAGTAAATTTCTCCTCAGCTTTCTATTGTTGCAAATTCGCCGTAAAATCTATGCTAAATAGGCCAGGTATTAAGAAAATTGTAAATATTTCCTCAAACGGTGCATATAACTTTGATGTTTTCGACCCGCCGCATTATCGGGCAAGTAAAGCAGCATTAGATAATTTAACTAAGGATTTGGCGAGACGTTATGCTAAAGCTGGAATATCTGTAAACTCAATAGCGCCTGCTATGACGCAGACTCCTTTGTTTGATGTTTTGAGTAAGGAAACTTTGGATAAAGCAATTTCACAAATGCCAAGGGGAACCGCAATGAAGCCGGAGGAAATTGCAGCTTGGGTTGGTTTTCTTATTTCGCCAGCTGGTGATGTGTCAAGTGGAAATGTTATTATTTTAAATCAAGGTAGAGATGTTAGATAAAGCTTAAACAATTAGCTATTTGTAAATGTAAGGTGCTTTTTTTAACTCATTCCATTGCGCAGGACCATGACCATAAATTATCCAGGCATCGCGTTGCCTTGCTAACTCAAGAATGCGATGCGCTCCTTCAATCGCTTGGGTTGGGTTATGCGCATCTAAACATCCCTCTGCAATTTCAGTATCTCGAGATATTGCATCACTGGTTAAAAGAATTGAGCCAGTCTCTGGGAGATTAAGAAGGACTGATAACTCTCCTGGCGTATGGCCAGGTACGTAAAGTATTTCAAAATTTTCGCCCAATAAAGTGTCTTCATCGATCAATATATATTCAGAATCTGGCCAATCTATAGGTCTATTCCCTCTCCAATAAAGTGGTTTTTCAAGTTCGCGTTCTTCTTTTCCGATTATTAGTGGCACGCCAGGAAAACTCCCAATGTTTCCTACATGGTCTATATGAGTATGTGTAATTACTACGTAATCTAAATCTTTTTTAGTTAAACCTAACATTTTCAACTGCCAATCTGGCTGATTTTCATAAGTTAGTTTAAGTAACTCACCAAATTCTCCTAAATTATCCTCCAGGGAAGCTGCTGCAATATCTTTCGCATATTTTTCTGGAAACCCGGTATCAATTAGAACTCGCTCACCGACACTTGTTTCAACTAGAAAACCAGGAATTCCAATGATCCGGCCATTTTGGTGAACGGTAAACAACCCAAAATCCAAAACAGCCAAAGAGATCGGATAACCTAACAGCCGAAAAGAATTCCGCTGAGTTTTCATATGTGTAAGAGTACCTGCTTGAGTTTTAATTCAAAGTTCAATGACTTCGGCTACCCTTGCCGGGTGAATAAAGATTCTAAGGATTTTTTGAAAATTTCCACACCTTCAAAATCTTCACTCCAGACTCGAAAAAGTGAAAAGTGGCGTGCGTATCCTCATGATATTTTACCTATGCCCTTTGCGGTGATGGATTACGATCTTGCGCAACCGATTAAAGATGCCTTAATCAATCTAGTGGAAGCATCAGATGCTGGCTATCTAGGAAAATTTCCCGAGTTAGGCGAAAGTCTATCTGCCTTCGCAAAATATAAATGGGGATGGGATTTAGATCCTGCAGATGTAAAAATATGTCCTGATGTTGGAGTTGGGGTTATTGAAGTTTGCCGTCAAATTGTAAAACCTGGTGACTTTATAATGATAAATACACCGGTTTACTTTAACTTTATAAATTGGATTAACGAGCTGCAGTGCAAAGCTTTTGACGTACCATTGATTGAGAACGAACTAAGCTATTCCTTAAATTTCAAAGAAATAGAGGATGGATATGCCTCTGGTGTAAAAGTACATATTCTTTGTAATCCTCATAACCCTGTAGGAGCAGTTTTTCCTAAGGATGATTTAGCAAGACTGGCAGATTTAGCAGCACGTTACGGTGTGGTAATTGCCGCTGACGAAATTCACGCACCGTTAGTATTCGCAGAGACAAAATTCACCCCTTTTCTAACTTCCTCTCAGATTGCTAGAGAGGTTGGTATCGCTTTTTTATCTGCCACAAAGTCTTGGAATATTGCAGGTTTAAAATGCGCACAAATTGTTGCAGTTGAAGATAATACTCGAGAACTAATTAAGCAAATTCCCAATGCAGTCCACTCCAGGGCTTCCCTTTTCGGCGCGGTTGCATCTAGCACTGCCTATCGCGAATGTGGTGATTGGTTAAATTCACTTGTTAATCAGTTGGATAAATCAAGATACTACCTTGCTGATCAGCTAGCTAGATTAGATGAAAGTATCGGATACAAAGTTCCATCTGCGGGCTATTTTGGTTGGCTTGATATGCGCAAACTTGAATTAAGGCATGCAATCCATGGACAAAATGAACTTGCCGATCTTTTATTGTCGCAAGGCAGACTAGCCGTTGCGCCTGGAAAATTATATGGTCCTGGTGGTGTTGGCTTTATTAGAATAAATTTTGCAACTAGTTTTGAAATTTTAGATGATGCTCTAAATCGAATTGGATCTACTATCAAGACCCTATAAATGACTCTGGCCCTAGAAGCTCTAGGGCCAGAGTTTTACTGCTGTAACTGTTTAAATGACCATTTTCAGATCACCCAAAATAGTTTTCTTTAGAAGCGCACATCCTCGGCATCATTTGAGCTGAGTTTTCCATCAGCACCAATGCTATACACCCTGAATAATGCACCGCTTGAGTCACCAGCTGCGTCAAACTTGGCTGTTGTCCAAGCACCTTGGTAGGTGAATTTCTTCCCTGCCGCTGCAGCTTTTACCGCATCAGTCATTTTGGTCCAAGGAATATTAGTTCCGCCTTGAGCGCCTGACACTGCTCGCAAACTCTTAACTAGAGCGGTGCTCTTAACACTCTTTGCGTGAATAGCAGCTAGACAAAGCAAGACAGTTGCGTCAAAGCCTGAAGCATCAACGAAAGTTTCCTTTGTGCTTGGCTTAGCAGCTTTACGATCTGCTTTCCACTTATCAGCTGAAACTCCAATTGATTTAGCAGCTGTACCACGAGCTCCGGCCATAATGTCTACACCGATAGTTTTGATAACTGCTTCATCGTACATAGCCTCGGTAAAGAATGTTTTCTTGGCATCCCACTTACCAGTACGCACTAATGCAGGTCCAACCTTTGCAAAAGTATCTGGGAAATCAATAATTACCCAAACATCAGGTGAACCATCGACCAGAAGTTTAGCCTCTGAATCAAAGGTTGCGTTGTCTGGATTCCAAAGCACCTTACGGCCGATATCTCCGCCACCTTTAACCCACTCATTGGTAACTACGTTTGCAAGTGCAGTTCCAAAAGCATCATTACGTGCTCCGACGCTCAAGGTTACGGTTTTGCCAAAAGCCTTTTGAACGGCTGCGACAATTACCTTTCCTTGGAAAGCATCAGATGGATAGGTACGAAATAGAAGATCTTTATCTGCAAATTTTGTAATTGTAGGGCTTGAAGCAGCAGTCGCAATCATGACAATATTATTTGGAACAGTAACTGATTGTGCTGCACCTAAAGTGGCACCTGAAGTTAGTGGGCCAACAATTGCATTCACCTTGTTGCTCTTAACCAACTTAGTAGCTGCCTCTACAGCAAGTGCTGGAGTTGCTTGGTCATCTTCAGATGCAACAACTTTGCAAGATCCCGCTACCTTAGCTGTCTTCATTGCTTTAGTTACAGATTCGGCTCCAAATTCTGCTGCAGTCGTAAGGCCGATACCATAATCTGCGTTACCACCAGTCAATGGATGGATAGTTCCAATTTTTAAGTCAACGCCAGCAGCATGTGCTGGAAGTGACCCGACAATAAGAGTTAAACCCAAAGTTGTCGCTAAAAAAGCATTCTTAACTTTCATGTTCCTCCCCGGTTTAGGCCCAAGCCCTAGAACGAATAGATAACTCTTGAGCCAGTAGAGCATAACCATAATCAGGTATTACGAGAAGGGGTATTTTCCTATTTTTTCGCCAACACTTTTCAGTTATCAAATATTTTCAGGCAAGAAAACAAGGGCTAAAAGAGGATATAACAGAATAGTAATAATTACTTTTTACCCAGATAAATCCCAACAATTTCAGGATCATTTGCCAGAGATGGTCCATTACCCTCATGTCGATTTTTTCCCATGTCGAGCACATAACCATAATCTGAAATCGCCAGAGCCCTTCTAGCGTTCTGCTCAACCATTAAAATTGTGACTCCTAACTTGTTTACTTTCACAAGCTCTTCAAATAACTGATCTACCAGAGCTGGGGCCAAGCCAGCGGATGGCTCATCGAGCAATAAAATACTGGGCGAAGACATCAACGCCCTAGCTAAAGCCAACATTTGCCGCTGTCCACCAGACAATGTTCCTGCCCGATCCTTTGCACGTTTTTTTAAATCTGGATACCGCGCGTAAATTTCACTCCTAATTTCTTCTACTTCACGATTGGTGAATTGAACATATCCGACATCAAGATTCTCATCAATCGTAAGGGCTGGAAAAATATTTTCAATTTGTGGGACATAGCCAATACCAATTTTGGATAAGTTGTGTGGTTTTGTTGCTAGCACATCAATTAATTCTCCATTTTTATGTAAATTGACTGAACCACCTGTTACATCTGCAATTCGGTATATGGCTTTTAAAATTGTCGACTTGCCGGCACCGTTAGGCCCCACAATCGTGACAATGGATTTTTCTGGAACCTTAATTGTTACGCCATTTAAAATTTGAATATCAGCATATCCACCTTGCAGATTATCAATACTTAGCAAAGCATTATTCAAAGTACCAGTCATGATCTATGATTCCTTACGCCTAGAACCTAAGTATGCATCAACTACTAGCTCATTCTCATAAATTGAATTTGGTAACCCATCCGCAATTATTTTGCCGTCGGCCATTACGATTACTCGATCTGAAATATTCATTACGGTCTCTAGATCATGCTCAATTAGTAAAAAAGTTAAATACTGATCTTTTCTCAATTCTGCTAAGACAGTAAGAAGTTTCTCGACCAAGGTCGGATTTACCCCTGCAAAAGGTTCATCTAGAAGTAAAAGCTTTGGGTTGGCCATCAGGGCACGAGATAAATCAAGAAGTTTGCGTTGTCCTCCAGAAAGAATTCCAGCATATTCATCAGCAAACTTACTCAAACCAACCTGATCTAATCTGCGCAAAGCTTCATCTCGAGCTAATTTTTCAAAGTTTTTTCTCGCCTTTGGTTTTAAGAACCCGATTAAATTATCCCCCGGGTTGCCTTGCACGGCCATCATTAGATTTTCGACGACAGTCAAACGCCTAATAATTTTTGCACCTTGAAAAGTTCTAATCAAACCTTTTTGCGCAATTTTATGTGCATGAATTGCCTGTATTGGTTCGCCGCGAAAGATAATTTCACCTGAAGTAGTTTTATTCATACCACTTATCAAATTAAATAAAGTAGTTTTTCCTGCACCATTAGGTCCAATTACAGATGTGAAAGTATTCTCCTTAATCGAGAAACTAACATTTTGTACAGGTTTAATACCTCCAAAGCTAACTGAAATATCTTTAATATCTAAAAGTTTAGAATCTGAACTAGTCATATGTGAAGCAAACTTTTCAGTAAATGGCTGCTTTGTCATTTGCTATTCCAGTACCATTTCTTCGCGTTTACCAAATAAACCTTGCGGTCTTTTGATCATCAGAAGAACTATCACTAAGCCAATTAAAAATACTCTCAAATAGGCACGTTCTGGTGAGGATAGTAATGAGAGTGGCCAAAACTCTAAAAACCTAGTTGCTCCATATAGGAAACCAAAAAATATTGCAGCAACTAACAATCCCTTTACCCGAGTGGCACCGGCCAGAATTAAAATCATCCAGCCATAGAAAGTAACTATGCGGAGGAAATCCTCTGGCGCCAGTAGCGCAAACTGCAAAGCCCAGAAAACCCCTGCAATGCCTCCAAAAACTGCACCAATTACAAGAGCTTGGAGTCTAAAGCGAAAGACATTTTTACCCAACGAGCGTGCGACATCATCATCTTCGCGAGTTGCTCTTAGAACTCTAGCCCAAGAAGTTTGCTGCAATCGAGAAGATAACCAAATAAACAAAAATAAAAATGGCCAAACTATGAATATCATTGACATATCTCTAGAGGCTTCATCGCCAAGTACTGGATAAAGCCGGTCAGATATCCAATACAAAATTCGATCTGGCTGATCTGTATAGCCCCCAAAACCTAATGGGTTTGGAATTGCCAGTGTGCCCTGCGTTCCACCTGTGACGCTGTCTGTATTAAGAATCCAATATCTCGTAATCTCAGCAAAAGCAATACTTGCAATTGCAAAATAATCGCCACTCAAACGTAAGGTAGTCAGACCGAGTAGAGCACCTAACAATGCAGCCAGCGTTACTCCAAGTAAAGCTGCCCACCAAAAACTCCATTGATATTTAATCACTAACACAGCAATTGTGTAGCCAGAAACTGCCATCATCCCTACATGGCCAAAGTTCATAATTCCACCAACACCATATTGAATTTGTAATCCAAGGGCAAAAATTCCATATATGCCTGCTAATGCCAGCACAAAAACCCAAAATCCTGGTTGTAAAAATGCGCTCATTTTTTAAACCTTTCTCGCGCGATAGCCAAAAATGCCTTCGGGTTTGAAAAGTAGTACTAGAACTAAAACAGTAAAAGCAACAACTGGTTTGTAATTACTTGGGACTCCACCAAAAAAGATACTTAATTGGGACAACTCCGTAAACAATCCAAGTAAAAACCCACCAACTAAGGCTCCATATGCATCACCAATTGTTCCTAAAACAACAGCTGCAAAAAATGATAGAAGTAAACTTTCACCCATTGCATTATTAAATTGGCCTTGAACAAGTCCTAGAAAAACTCCAGCTAGTGAACCAAGTGCGCCAGAAATTAGCCAGGTTGCCAAGACAACTCGATCAACATTAATGCCTGATACTGCCGCTAGGCCAGGATTGTTTGCATAAGCTCGCATGTCCTTACCAATTCGGGCTTTAGAAATAAATAAAGCAATCGTGATAATCGATGCCGAGGCAAAAATTAAAACTAGCAATTGTGTATGAGCAATTCGAGCCCCAAAAAATTCATAAGTTTTCAAAATGTCAATATTAAATTTGCGAGTTTCTGTACCAAAAAAATATTGGATTATTGGACGAAGCATCAACGCCACACCGGTTGCAACTAAGAAGAGTGCGAGCGTGCCAGCTTTATTACGGCGCAAATTTCTCCAAAGGACCAACTCTAAAAACCAACTTATTCCCATTCCGGCTAGCATTGAAATAAAAACAGCTAAGAAAAAATTTAATTCCATTGTTACGCTTAGGAAGTAGGTTATGAATGCACCTAATGTTAAAAAATCTCCCGCTGCAAAATTCACTAGACGAAGTACGCTATAAAGAAGAGATATTCCTACTGCCGCTATTGCGAAAATAGAACCAACAACCAACCCGTTAAATAGGTATTGGATTAGGTCTGACATTATTTAACTGTTCTCCTAATCCGATAAGTGTTATCTTCGAAGAGAGCCACCATGAGGTCAGGAGCCTACCTTGGCCCCCTAAACCATACAACGATTTTGATATCTTTCCCAAAGATTGCGATTAATAGGCGTATTACTGGCGAAAAATCAAAAAAACAGATGTCAGACACACTTTCAACCACTAGGCAACCCTTGACCTTGACCTAGGTACATAGCAAGATTTATTCATCCAGCATGGCTAAAAGATCTTTTAGTCGTGATGGTTGAAAGCGGTATTTAAGGTTAAATGGTTTAACTTTAATTTCATCGTTAAGGAGATTGAATGAATATCGGTAAAAAATTTATAGTAGGAATCTCTGCGCTCATTGTTGCAATGGGTGGATTGACAGCCTGCTCCTCAGATAGCAATAAGGCTGCTCTAGATTGCACAGAGCCAATCCTGATTGGAGCGGCTATGGCGCAGACAGGATTCATGTCACCATTTGATGCTCCTGCGCTTGCTACAGCTCAAATCGCTGTCGATAAAATCAATGCCGAAGGTGGAGTCAGTGGCTGCCAATTAGTACTTGAAGCAGTTGATACTGAAACTAATCCGGATAAAGGTCAGCAAATTGCGACAGATTTGGTTGCTAAAGGCGCAAAAATGCTTTTGGTTACCTGCGACTATGACATTAATGCTAAATCTGCACAGGTCGCAAATGATGCAGGTGTACTTGTTGTAGCGCCATGCGTTGGATCAACTGCAATGGGTCCAGACAACGGATTAAATCTTGGCTACTCAATGGGATCTGCTGTACCTGGTGAAGCCGCGATCATGGCCGAGTATGCATTTGAGAAACTAGGTCAAACAGCTACATTATTTAAAGACATGTCAATCGCATATACAACTTCACAATGTGATGCGTTTGAGACTAGATTTAAGGAGCTTGGTGGAACAGTTAAATCTGTACAGCAATTCTCTCAAACTCAAGCTGGAGCATTAGATAAGCCAGTGACTGCACAAGTTGCAAATGCAAAGAAGGATGGTGCGCAAGTTATTGCCCTTTGCTCATATCCAGGTGGCGGTGCTCAGGCACTTGCCGCAATTAGAAATGCTGGCGTTAAAACACCAGTTATTTCTGGATTTGGTCTAGACGGTGCATTCTGGCTTGGTGCAGTTCCAAACTTGAGCAACTTCTACACTGTCACTTACGCTTCAGTTTTTGGTGATGACCCAAATCCAAAGGTTGTTGACCTATTGGCCGCATACAAGACCAAAACTGGTCAAGATGCTGCAACTGGTGGATTGATTACTGGTGCATCAACAATCGAAGCATTTAAACTCGCAGTAGAACGTGCCGGATCAGTAGATGGCGCAGCCTTATCCGCTGAGTTTAATAAATTCAATAATGAGGATCTAACAGCTGGACCAACATCCTTCACAGAAGATCTTCATGTCAATGTGACTCGTCCAATGGCGGTAATAACCGTTGAGGGCGGAAAACATAAGTTCATTGAGTACCGAGCAGCACAGAAGCCGGTTCTATAGTTGATTTAATTTAATCAACAGCTTCAATGTTAAGGAAGGTATGGGGTGCGCCAAAAGTGCACCCCATACCTTGTATATTCCGACAAATACTTGATCAGAGCAATTAAATTTTTGGGAGTTGGTATATGTTCCAGCAAGGTTTTGCTGCTTCTGATATAAATAAATCTTTTGGTGCCTTGCAGGTACTCAACGGAGTTTCAATCCTAATAAAACCCGCAGAAACTGTAGGGCTACTTGGACCTAATGGGGCAGGTAAAACTACATTAATAAACATTATTGCTGGATATGAAAAACAGGATAGTGGCACGATCTCAATGGATGGCACATCTATGGATGCCATGAAGCCAGATGCGAGAGCCCGTGCGGGAATAGCTAGAACTTTTCAATCTGGAAGGCTTTTTTCCCAATTAACTGTTGCTGAAAATATTGCTCTTGGTGCACTTGGCCTTGGGGTGAGTCGAGATGTAGCCCAGAAAAGAGCGGCCGAAACTATTGAGATTCTTGGGTTGCAGTCGCTAGGCAGCTTTCCTGCCGGAACATTAAGTCACGGAAATGCCAGACTGGTTGGACTGGCTAGAGCAGTTGCATCTCAACCAAAGTATTTAATAATGGATGAACCTGCTGCGGGACTTAATGAAGCGGAGATTCCAAAGCTGCTTGCAGCTCTAAATTTAATTAAGGAAAATATTGGATGTGGAATGTTCTTGGTAGAGCACAATGTGGGCTTGGTTGCTAAGGCATGTGAGCGAGTAATAGTTTTAGCAACGGGGATCTTAATCTTTGATGGTGCTCCAAAGGATGCATTAATTAATACTGAGGTAAAAAATGCCTATTTAGGCGATGCAGCTTTCGGAGAGGCAATTTAATGAGCTTGCTTGAGGTTGAAAATCTGTCTGCCGGCTACGGCAAGGTAGATGTGCTGTTTGATATTTCTTTTTCACTGATGCCAGGAAAGTCTTTAGGTATTGTGGGACCAAATGGTGTCGGTAAATCAACACTGCTAAAAACTATTGCAGGTGAAATAACGCCAAAATCAGGATTAATTTCATTGCAGGGTCAAACAATTGCCGGGAAAAAGCCTGAGGATATCGTCCGTGCAGGACTATCACTTGTCCCGGAAGGGCGTCAAATATTTAGCGGGTTAACTGTGACTGAAAATTTAATGTTGGGGTTAACTGGTCGAAAAGATAAATCCACATCTAAAATTGCGTTAGAGCAAGTCCAACAATTATTTCCAGTATTAATCTCACATGCTAACCATCAAGCGGGCATGTTATCTGGTGGCCAGCAACAACAATTAGCTATAAGTCGGGCATTGTTGAGCGATCCAAAAGTTCTACTGTTAGATGAACCTTCTTTGGGATTGGCACCAACGGTGATTATGGATGTTTTTGGAAAACTTAAGGAGATTATTGCCAATAAAACAGCTGTTGTAATCGTTGAGCAACGTGCTCACCTAGTTACATCCTTTGCAGATGAAACTATCGTAATTAGAGACGGGCAGATTCAAGCAAAACTTAGGCCAGAAGATGCAAAAAATGAAGAGTTGCTTCGTAAGGCTTATTTTGGGTTGGGGGTTTAAGTGCAATCCATACTTGACGCAATTAGTTTAGGAGGGACTTATGCACTGGCCGCACTTGGTTTGGGGCTTGTATTTGGAGTTTTACGGCTTGTTAACTTTGCACATGCTGAACTTATAACAATTTCGGCTTACATCATGGTTGTAACAAATGATTTGCCACTGATTTTTTCATTTCTGCTTGCTGCTTTGACGGCAACAATATTGGCAATTATTACTGAATTGACAGTTTATCGTCGACTACGCGGCACTGGACCGGCAATCATGCTAATTGCATCCTTTGGATTATCGGTTGGATTACAAAAATCTTATGAATTGATTTTTGGTGCATTGCCAAGATCTGCTGCAGTTGCCCCGTGGATGACAGGATCTGTCCAAATAGCAAACTTGAATGTGACAATCTCAAGTTTAGTTACGGTGGCAATGACTATCGTGATCCTAATAGCAATGGGATATTTAGTTGACTACACCACGCTTGGACTACAACTAAGAGCTGCCTCTGCAGATTTTAAGACCGCCAGATTGCTTGGTGTTCGATCAAACCGATTGATCACTTCATCTTTTGCAATTTCTGGGGTATTAGCTGCTTTTGTTGGATTCATTATTGTGGTTGAAAACCCGCAAGTAGAGCCAATGTTTGGATTAAATATAACAATATTAGCTTTGGTTGGGATCGTAATTGGTGGAATTTCAACTCTTCGTGGATGTGCTTTAGGAGGTTTTATTGTCGGATTTATTTTAAGTTTGCTAAATACATTTCTTGGAAATGCTAGGGTTTATGCATATTCCTACTTATTCTTAGCCGTAGTAATTATTTTATTGGTACGTCCCGGGGGAATACTTTCCAAACGCAATGAAATGGAGAGAGTATGAGTAATAACAAACTCGTGGGATTGACTCGTTTTAAGCCAATTGAACTGCTGGTTCCACTCATTGTCGTTTTTGTCTTATCAATTACTATTGGTTTACTCTCTGCTAGTTTAGAGTTAGCAGTTCAATTTGCACTCTGTAATTTAGTGATGGTACTAGCACTCCAAGTTTTTATAGGAAATTCTGGCGTTTTGTCCTTTGGTCATGGCGCGTTTGCAATGATTGGGGCTTGGGTATCAGGAATGAGCACAGCATCTGAGCGAGTAAAGGGCAATGCCCTTGCTCTTGAAAATTTATGGCAACCATTGGTTGGTTGGAATTTTAATCTTTATGTGTCAATTATTTTTGCCATGATAGCTGGTGGATTAATAGCAGCAATATCAGGCGCATTTTTGATGAGGTTAAATGGCCTAGCTGCTGGAATAGCCACCTTTGCTGTCCTGGGATTGTTTTATAACTTCTTTTTTAATAACACGAAGCTAGGTCCTGGCTCACAAGCTTTACCGGCAGTGCCTAAATTTTCTGGAGTTTACGAGCCGCTGTTGCTTTCAATCATTGCAATAATTTTGGTTTATTGTTTAAATGTTTCTTCGATTGGCAGAAAACTAAGAGCGACCCGAGAAGATTTAATGGCAGCGCCTGCACTCGGAATAAGTATTCAAAAGGTTAGGTGGATTGCTTTTACTCTATCAGGTGCACTGGCAGGATTATCTGGTGGCATGTATGTACATGTCGCTGGAACTTGGCAGGTTCAGGATTACTATTTGGTCTTCACATTCTTAACATTAGCAATGCTAGTAATTGGTGGTTCTGCAAGTATGTGGGGTGCAGTCGTTGGCACTTTGGTTGTCACTGCGGTTGGGCAAGTTTTACTTTTATGGGAGCAAGGTAAATCTCTCCTGGGCCTAAAAATTGACCTCCCAAATGGAGCTAGATCCTTAATAATTGCAGCAAGCTTGGTCGGAATGTTACTTTGGCGATCATCTGGGTTGACTAATGGGCAAGAATTCAAATTGAGGGTCCGAAATAAACTATAAAGAAATTATGAATCAACAATTTGAAGAAACAAAAACAGTAATTCAACATCTATGAAAATAGTTGTAATTGGCGCAGGGGTCATTGGTTCCTCTATTGCGCTGCAATTAAAAAGATTAGGCCACGATGTCACTGTTGTTGAAAGAAATTCAGGTGCTGGTTTGGGCTCTACCAGTGCCTCAAGCGCGGTAGTCAGATTTAATTATTCAACTTTTGATGCAGTAATGCTTTCTTGGGAATCGTACTTTCACTGGAAAGATTTTAAAGATTTGATTGATGGCACAAATGGCTACTCAAAATCCCCATTATCCAATTCGCAAACCCATTACGCATTTCTTGAAGATCGTGGTTATGTGATGCTGGATGTTCCAGTTCTCTCCAATGAAAAAACAGTTAAATTATTTGAACAGGCTGGCGTACCGTATGAAATTTGGGATGCAAAAACTTTAAAGTCAAGAATGCCGGGAATTGATGCAGGTAAGTATTGGCCAAATAAACCGGTTAAATCCGATGAATTTTGGAATGATGCGACTGAAGAATTAGGGGCAATTTATGGCAAACATGGGGGATATGTTTCAGACCCACTGCTTGCGGCTCAAAACTTCGCAATGGCGGCAAAGCGAGAAGGAGTTATATTTAAGTTTAGAAAAGCTGTAGTTGGTTTCAAGAAAAATAATGGGCGAATCTCAAGTGTTTCGGTCATTGACTTTGATTCTCAAAGTAAAAAAGCACTAGAAACAGGTACTGAAGAAATCCTCACCGATGTCGTAGTAAATGTGGCGGGCCCTTGGTCAACATTAATAAATCAAATGGCTGGTGCAGGTGCAGACTTTACGATGGATTTGAAACCACTCAGAGCGGAAGTGCACCAAATTTCAACACCAAAAGATATATTGCCAGGTCCGATTATGGGTGATTTAGACCTTGGCACATATGTGAGATCTGGTCCTGGTGGCATCACATTAGTTGGGGGCACAGAGCCAGAGTGTGATGAGTTGCAATGGGTTGAACCAGATAAGGTTGACGAAGTTAACATGACTAGGACTGTCGAGGTTTTTGAATCTCAGACTTATAGATTCGCCAGAAGATTTCCGATAGCGCAAATACCTTCTACTCCTGTTGGTGTAGTTGGCGTTTATGACGTGTCATCTGATTGGACTCCAATTTATGATAAAACTGATGTTCCGGGATTTTATGTTGCGATTGGCACTAGCGGAAATCAGTTTAAGAACGCACCTGGTGCGGGCTTCATCATGTCACATTTAATAACACAGGTTGAAAATGGTGCCGATCATGATCACAAACCAGTCATTTATCAGTGCACTAAAACTGATAAGCAGATTAACTTAAGTACATTTTCAAGAAAACGCGCCCGTAATTTAACTAGCGGCACTGTGATGGGCTAAAGCAGGAGAAAACTCTTAGTGACCTAGGTAAGCCTTAGTTACCTTGTCATCAGCGCTTAACTCTTTAGCACTGCCACTCATCTTCACCTTGCCAGATTCAAGAACATAAGCGCGATCTGCAACCTCAAGCGCTGCGGTTGCGTTTTGCTCAATTAGCAAAATCGTAACTCCTTGCTTTCGAATCTTCACAATAGTGTCAAAGATTAACTCCACTAATACTGGCGCAAGACCCATCGATGGCTCATCCAGCAGCAATAACTTTGGATCTCCCATTAAGGCCCGGCTTACTGCGAGCATCTGTTGCTCACCGCCTGACATAGTTCCAGCAGTTTGCTTGATACGTTCTTTCAAACGTGGAAACAGCTCTAAAACGCGATCCATATCAGCATTAACCGCTGTCTTATCATTTCTAAGAAATGCGCCTAGCTCAAGATTTTCCTTAACTGTCATACGAGGGAAAATTCTTCGGCCTTCCGGTGAATGACAAATTCCCATGCCAACAATCTCATGTCCTGGCATGCCATCAATGCGCTTGCCATTAAATGTAATCTCTCCAGATTTAGGTTTGATTAATCCGGAGATAGTGCGAAGTGTGGTTGATTTACCAGCACCATTTGATCCAATTAAGGTAACAATCTCACTCTGATTAACAGTTACAGATACATCTTTAACTGCAATAATTTTGCCGTAGGCAACCTCAATATTTTTAACCTCTAACATGGAACTCATTTTTTAGCTCCCTTAGGCTTGCCAAGATAGGCCTCAATGACTCGAGGGTTATTTTTAATCTCATCAGGGGAACCTTCAGCGATCTTTTCGCCTTGATCTAACACAGTAATTCGCTGAGATAGTGCCATAACTACCTTCATGTCATGTTCAATTAACATAACTGCGATATCACGTTCTGCAACTAATTTGTTAATGAAATCAATAAATACCTGTGACTCCTGGGCATTCATTCCAGCAGTTGGCTCATCAAGTAGTAGTACCTTTGGGTTTAAGGCAAGTGCTCTAGCTACCTCAAGCCGGCGTTGATCACCGTAGGAAAGATTCCTGGCAAACTCATGAGTCCACTTGCCGACTCCTGCGAAATCTAGAATCTCTTGAGCTTTGGCCTCAGCTTCACTCTCTTCTTTTCGTTGCTTTGGAGTTCTAAAAATAGTTGAGGTGATACCAGACTTTAAGTGTGAGTGCATTGCCACAAGTAAGTTCTCTTGCGCAGTCATCAATCCAAATAAGCGGATATTTTGGAAGGTTCTAGCAATACCTATCTCTGCAATCTTATGTGGAGGAAGATCGGTGATCTCTTTTCCACCATAAACAATCTTTCCAGCTGAAGGCTTATATAAACCGGTTAAGACGTTAAAAAAAGTTGTCTTGCCAGCACCATTTGGGCCGATTAAAGAAACTATAGATTTGTTTGGAATATTAAAGGTCACATTGTTGACCGCAAGTAATCCACCAAACTGCACTGAAATATTATTTGCTTCTAAAACATTGGCCATGGGCTTACTTACCCACTTTCTTCTTGCTTGAAGCATCGTCACTATCTAACTCATCCTCGTGCAGCATTCATTTCAAAC